>ENA-ORUQ01001278-ORUQ01001278.1-human-gut-metagenome-genome-assembly--contig:-NODE-1278-length-24845-cov-16.490319_pt1 | contig 24845 bp, 20 predicted proteins | sample MGYA00242081_ERZ509211 | MGnify/ENA primary metagenome ERZ509211 (study PRJEB26280, sample SAMEA2338785) | human gut metagenome | biome: human gut; feature: human-associated habitat; material: faeces...
TTTTATGCGGTTCTCTATGAAAGTTCGCAAAAGATTTTGCTCAAAAGGTTTATTTTAACTGGGCTTAGTCGCCAACTATCTTTCTCTTCATCATATAAATATGTGAAATTCTTTGAATGATCATCTCGATTATGTGCAAAAACGTTAAAACACATTCTACGAAACATATTTTCAATATCCTCCGTATTATCTCTTGTTAATATCTTTGTCAATTTCATTAAACTATGATAATCAAGACTTGGCTGCTCGAAGTCCAATTCCAAAAGAGCTGCAGCAGTTAACATATGAATTCTTTTTTTTCCTGTTTGGTCTATTCTTCCTCATCGATTGTCGTCATGATCTTCGGTCTTGCACCACCACTGGTTCCTCCAAGGCGATATAATTCATCTAGTTTATCTGAATATTCTGTATTGAGAATTTTCTGACATTGTTCTGCCAGTTCATCCAGGTTTGTATTTCCATTTGTTTGTTCCAATGTCTGCTCAGGATGATAGGTAATTGCTCCCATTCCTGACTTTCCAACAATCTCTAAGCGGTCCAAAACAGTTAATCTATCTGGATTCTGTTTATGTGCACGCAATAATCGATTCAATAATAATCTTCCCCAGTTATCTGGCAAACTGTCCGCAAATACTCCGAAAAGGCCATCAAAATAATCCTTTTGCGGAACAAACACTTGATTTTTTAAAGGTAATGAAAATGGGCTGATTGAAAAACCATCTTCTAACCATTCCTCACTATACTGGAATGCAACTTTATGCCCTGATGCCATAGCCAGTGTTCCCACAAGCTTTTCATCATACATAACTTGTAACGTTTTAGTTTCGCTCATTGATAACCTCCTGAATATTCCGATATGGCACTTGTGTAAAAATATTTCGAAGTTCATCTGCAATATCTAATGCCATTGCTATCTTAGTTAATGAAATTAATGAAATCTGTCCTGTTGTCTCAAACCTTTTGATCGAACCATAACTTACACCACTCATAGAAGCTAATTTCATCTGAGAAATAGAACGCCGTTTTCTGATCTTTCGTACTCTTTGTGCAAGTTTCTGATCTAATTCTTCTGCTGTTTCCCATACTAATTGTTCCATTTATTTCTCCTTATTTTATAGATAATATTTTATCCAAAATCTCATATTTTTAATAATAATAGATAATATTTTATCTATTACTATTTTATCATTTATACTTCATTTAAACAAGTTTTGTTTGAATATATTCAATTTCTTTAGAACTGTTTATACTTTCTTTAGAATTGTTCATACTTTATATATTGAATAAAGGAAGGATTTTGCTATACTTAAGACATAGTTTTTCATATATATTTTTTAATCCTCTCTTTTCAGAAAAGTAACCGCTCATTTTATTGAGCGGTCTTTTTATTTTTCAAAAATTGGTGTATGATAGTCTCTGGTTGTTTGTATACAATCAAATTTTTCTTTAAAGGAGTTATCACCAATGAGTACTTTTCAAAAATTCATCCAATATTATAAACCCTACAAAAAAGTCTTCATTTTTGATCTGATCTGTGCAGCATTTATCAGTCTGGTTGATCTTGCTTATCCACAGATCCTTCGTTCACTTACAAAGACTTTATTTCTTAAGGATGCTTCTATGATCCTTAAGACTCTTCCGATCATCGGGGGAATTTTATTTATCTGCTATATTTTTCAGGCGTTCTGTAAATATTATGTCAGCTGTCAGGGACATATCATGGGAGCTCAGATGGAACGTGATATGCGCCGTAAACTGTTTGACCATTATGAAAATCTTTCTTTTTCCTATTATGATCAGCATAACACCGGACAAATGATGAGCCGTCTTGTTTCTGATCTGTTTGATATTTCCGAAGCTGCCCATCACGGCCCTGAGAATTTATTTATCTCTCTTGTAAAGATCGTTGGATCTTTTATTTTCCTGTTTATCATTCAGTGGAAATTAGCGATTATTCTTCTTGCGATCGTTTTACTGATGATCTTCTTCAGTGCAAAGCAAAACCGTAAGATGCAGGCTACCTTCCTTGATAACCGCAGGAAGATTGGTGATGTCAATGCTTCTTTGCAAGACTCCCTTGCTGGAATCCGTATTGTGCAGTCTTTTGCAAATGAAGATATTGAACGTGAGAAATTTCGTGTTGGAAATGAGGCATTTTTAGATTCCAAGCGTGATAATTATCGTGCTATGGGAAGTTTTCAGAGTGGAAATACATTTTTCCAAGGAATGATGTATCTTGTCACTTTACTTGCTGGTGGTTATTTTATCGCTCTTGGCCAGATGAGTGCTGCTGACCTTGCTATGTATGCATTGTATATTGGAATCTTTATCAGCCCGATTCAGATTCTTGTAGAATTAACAGAAATGATCCAGAAAGGTATGTCTGGTTTTATCCGTTATCAGTCTGTTATTGATATTGAACCTGAGATCACAGATTCTGTTGATGCCGTTAATATGAAACATCCTGATGGGGATATCTGTTATCATGATGTCTCATTTAGTTACGAGGATAATGAGATTGTATTAAATCACATTGATTTCACGATCAAATCAGGAAAATCCATTGCACTCGTTGGACCTTCCGGTGGTGGAAAAACAACGATCTGTTCTCTGCTGCCTCGATTTTATGATACTACAGATGGTTTGATTACGATCGGTGGTCAGAATATCAAGGATATAAAATTAGAGAGTCTTAGAAGCTCCATCGGTATTGTTCAACAGGATGTTTATCTATTTGGCGGCAGTGTCAAAGAAAATATTGCTTACGGAAACCCTGATGCAACCTTTGATGAAATTGTCGAAGCTGCTAAGAAAGCCAATATCCACGATTTTATTATGACATTACCTAATGGCTATGATACTTTCGTTGGAGAACGTGGTACAAGATTATCCGGTGGTCAGAAGCAAAGAATCTCTATTGCAAGAGTTTTCTTAAAGAACCCGCCAATCTTAATCTTAGATGAAGCTACCAGCGCATTAGATAATGAAAGCGAGCAGCATATCCAGAAGAGTCTGGACGCCTTGTCTGAAAATCGAACAACAATCACGATCGCCCATCGTTTATCAACGATCCAGAATGCAGATGAAATTCTTGTTATCGATGGACAAACGATCAAAGAACGAGGAACACATGAAGAACTAATTGCTTCTGGCGGTCTTTATGCTAAATATTATCATATGATGTAAGTGTCAAAAGTACAACAACGTCAAAACCTATTTTGTTTAGAACTGTTTATAAATTCTTTAGAATTGTTCATACTTTGTATATTGAATGCCTCGGGGATTTTGGTATACTTAAGACATAGTTTTTCATATATATTTTTTAATCCTCTCTTTTCAGAAAAGTAACCGCCCAGATGGGCGGTCTTTTTTATATCCTTTCATAGATTTTATACTCTTCCATTAATTTTATATTCTATGTCATTATGTATTTTATTTATTATTAGTATATTACGCTTATTTCATATTTTCAATACTTCTTTTAACACCACTCATAACAAAATCAACTAGCCTTTCGTTGTATATGAAAAAATAAATAAGAATAAGAGCCATCCGGCGAGCATAAATTCTCTGGCGGATGGCTCCTATTCTTATTTATTTTTTCTCATATACATATCAAAGACTATTACAATCTACTGCTGAAACGCATTCAACAAATTAGGGATCATCTGTTTCTTACGTGACATAACTCCAGGAAGAATTGCAACTTTATCTTCTGGTGTTACACCAAATCCGCGTTCGATCACTCCCTCAGCTTCTGGTCCACAGATCAGCAGATGTGTTGTTTCCTCTAAGATGTTTGTTAACATAAAGAATACGTAATCAAGTCCCTGTTCTTCTTTCACAGAATCCATATATTCAAGGATTGATGCTTTGATATCATCTAATTCTCCCTGATCCATGGATGTGATCTGTCCAACACCAAAATCAATTGTATCGGCATTGAATTTCTTATAATCCATGTAGAAGATCTCGTTTGGAGTCTTACCACTTAAATCACTTCCTGCACGGAACATTGCTTTGGCATGTTCTTCTACATCAATTCCTGCGATCTGCGCTAATTCTCTCGCGATCTGTTCATCCACTGGTGTACATGTTGGAGAACGGAACATTAATGTATCAGAAAGAATTGCAGAACACATTAATCCTGCCATCTCTTTTGTAATCTCGATTCCCTGTTCACGGTACATCTGAGCAACGATCGTTCCTGTACATCCAACTGGCTGATTTCTGAAGTAAACTGGTGATACAGTTTCCACACTTCCGATTCTGTGGTGGTCGATAATCTCCATGATCTCACATTCTTCTAATCCTTCGACTGCCTGTGATACTTCATTATGGTCAACTAAGATTACCTGTTTCTTGTTGAATTCTAAGATACGACGTCTGGAAATAAATCCTACAAATTCGTTATCTGCATTCAATACAGGGAAGTAACGGAAACGTTTCTTTGTCATCTCTTCTTTGACATCATCTACAAAATCTGTTTCATTGAAAGATACGATCGTATCTGTTGCCATGATATAAGATACTGGCATTGCCTGGCAGATCAAACGGCTTGCTGTAAATGTATCATATGGTGTTGTGATGATTCTGCAGTTCTTTTCCTTTGCAAGTTCTAATACTTTATCAGTAACTTCTGTACCCATGCATACTACAACACACTGTACTCCTGTCTGGATCGCACCAATCTGTGCATCTTCACGGTTTGCAACGATCACTGTATCTTTAGCTGTTACAAATTCTTCCATTGTATCAACACTTGCGGCAGATACTGTTAACTTACCTTCTGTGATATATCCTTCGATATCTCCTGCCTGAAGTGTTCCATCTAATGTTTCTACAACATTTTTATATGGTGTTTTTGCTTTGGCAAGGATTTCATTGTCATAAACATCCATGTCTGCTTTCAACACATCACTGATGGATACCAGACCGATCATTTTCTTTCCATCTAATACTGGAAGAGACACGATCTTCTCTGTCTGCATCATTTCACGTGCAGATTTCAGGGAATCTGTCGCTTTTGCACCTTTAACTAGATTTAAATTTACGTCTTTTAATCTTGGTCTTACATCACTAACATATTTTGGATCTTTAATTCCAAATGTATCCAATACATATCTTGTTTCGCCGTTGATATTACCGGCACGATATGCTTCGTATCCATTTCCTTCCACTTGATTCTTTAAGTTTGCATATGCGATCGCAGAACAGATGGAATCTGTATCTGGATTGCGATGTCCAATGACATATACTTTTTTCATTGTTCCTCCTTCTTTCTTGGCAGCCGTATTATGAATGTCGTATACTCATTCTGGCTGTTTGCTTTGATAGTTCCATCATGAAGCTCTATGATCTCCTTCGCGATCGCAAGTCCAAGACCTGCCCCGCCAGTTTCAGAAGATCTTGCTTCATCTAATCTGTAAAATTTCTCAAACAGGTTATTTAATTGATGTTCTGGTATGGTCTTTCCCTGATTCCTGACTAAAATCTCTGCGTTATCTCCATCGATCATTCCATAAACCTCGATGAGAGAATTCGAATAACAATACGATACTGCATTCCTTAACAGATTCTCAAAAACCCTGGCAAGCCTGTCCGGATCACCATAAATTAATATTTTATCATCTACCTCTATCTTCCACTCTAATCCTTTCTGCTTAAATACCGCAGCAAAAGAATCCATCACCTGTTCAAGCAGAACATAAAGATAAAATTCCTTTTTGTCCAAGGTAATATTCTGAAGATTATACCTTGTAATTTCAAAGAACTCATTGATCAGTTCTCCAAGACGTTTCGCTTTCTCAAGAGAAATTCCTATATACTTAGCTCTTTGTTCTTCCGACATATCCGGCGATTCATTTAACAATGATAAATATGCAATGATCGACGTCAACGGTGTCTTCAGATCATGAGCAAGATAGACGATGATATCATTCTTTCTCTGCTCACTTTCTTCTGCAATCCGCCTCTGTTCTTTCAACGTTCCTTTGATTTCATTTAATTTATTCTCCAAAGGATTCAACTCTGGTGGGAGCAATATGCGGTCTTTAGATTCATTTAAGATCATCTGGATCCCGCCTTCAACCTGTCTTAGGTATGTCGTGAATTTTGACATACCCAGATAAAAGCTTAACAAAAGCAGCACAAAAAATCCAGCACCAATGATCATTGTTTTATTTTGTACAAAGATCAGACGATATACACGGATCGCTTCCAACTCATCCATCCCGATCCGTTCAAATATATAAACGACCGTTTTGGCAAATGGATCCTGAAATACACCATCTACAAATATATCAAGTACAAAATATCCGATACATGCAACGATCAAACTGATTCCCAATGTCTGTAGTATGATCCTTATCTTTAAACTTCTGTATTTACTCCTCAACTTTGTATCCAACTCCCCAGACTGTCTTGATCAATTCTTTGTGTCCCATGACCTCTCCCAGCTTCTCACGGAGATGTCTGATATGTACCATAACTGTATTATTGTTGTTCTTAAAATACTTTTCTTTCCATACCTGCTCAAAAAGATTCTCTGAGCTTATAACTTTCCCGCGGTTCTGTGTCAGAATCCATAAAATTGAAAATTCTAGCGGTGTCAATGTAATTTCTTCTTCTCCATAAGTACACTGGTGTGTTGCACGATTTAAAATAAGACCTGCGATCTCCAGTGTATCTTCCTGATTCATACCGCTTCCATCGTTGTATCTTGTAAATCTTCGAAGCTGTGCCTTCACTCTTGCCATCAATTCCAACGGCTCAAATGGTTTCTCAATATAATCATCAGCTCCCAATGTCAATCCATTGATCTTATCCATGGAAGATACTTTCGCTGTCAGCATGATCACAGGGAAATTGTGTGTTAAACGGATCTGTTTTAAAATCTCAAATCCATCAATATCTGGCAGCATCACATCAAGGATCGCCAGATCAATATTCTCATGTTCTACACACGCCAAGGCATCCTTTCCATTGTAAAATTTATGTACATTATAATTTTCATTCTTTAAATATAATTCAATAAAGTCAGCAATCTCTTTCTCGTCATCTACTACTAATACAGTTGACTGTCTCATTCGCTTCCTCCTTACTCTTTACCACCCTGAATCACATGAAATCTTGCTTCTTGGCTTTCTTCTTCCAATTCTGTTCTCGTATGTCCCTTGAGACTATATAATGGTACAGTTTTATAAAGCGTACGGATCAATTCACAAAGGATCCTTTGATGTTCTTTATCTTCTTCATCCAGAAGATTCACATACGCAGATGTAATCTCTTCATACGTCAATCCATTTTGAATCTTAACGACCAGTGATTTTACGATCATCATAACCTTATACTGATCATTCTCAATATTCTTCATCACAAAATCATATAATTCCGGGATTCCATCCCAGCCTCCAATTCCATTGCCTAGTGCCAGATTCTTATATTCATCTTCACTGTAACGTTTCCATGATAGATCTTCCCTAAGGCTCCACTGAATAAATACTTCGTTACGATTTTCTACCTCACGGCTTGCCAGTAACAGTCTTGAATTCATCTGATTTCTTAATAAGATTCCTGACTGCCAGAATACAATACGGAGTAATATAAATTCTTCCAACTCATCATAAGTCAGCTCTGGAAACATCTCTTCCTGGATCATCTGGCAACACTCATAAATATCTAAAATACCATATAAAAACAACATTCCAAAGAGAATATTCTCAAGTCTGGTACCCTCTTCTAACTCTTCCTGAACTCTGCGGCTTTTCAGAGAGAAGAAAAAATTATCCTTTGCTTCCATATTCAATAAGATCGTATCGTCTTCATATGAGAGAAATCCAAGAAAATGTAACTGTTCAATCTCTCTTGCATACATCTCAGCAATCAGGCTCTCACCTTCCATATCCCAGCATTGCAACAAAAATTCGATTGCTTCCTGCTGTAATAACTTAGTGATCAATTGTGGCATATCATAAAATTTCTCTGCTATCTTCTCTGACAGAGATACCTCACTTTCATCCTCATGAAACGCAATATTGATTCGTTCCGATAAAACCATCAGGTTGACTCTTGGATTGGTCGCAAGTTCTTCTATATAAGTTCGTTTTGATTCTTCAATTCTTGCCATCGCCCGATTCCTCCTTTGTCTTAATCTTATAAAGTATATCTTATCGAGCTTCTTCCGTCCAGTGGAACAGGCATAAAGAGTCGTCTAAAATAATTCTTTAATTCGGTTTATATTCTCTTTTGTGACACGGTATCCCATATCATACGTTTGTTTTAATACATCAATGTCTTTCTCTAAACTATCGATTGTATACTCTGGTCTTAGGATCACTGCCTTTCCTTCCCTCTCTAACTGCTCACAATACCTAACTGTTTTGTTATATCTTATATGACGATTTAACAGCAGTTCCGGTAAATGTGGATATTTTCTCTTGAGAAGTTTTGCCGCAGCTTTGTTACTCTTACTTAATTCTTTTCTATACCCTTCTGGCCTTGTCAGTACGATCAGATTCTTCTCATTCCCATCTTCTATTGATCGTCTGATCGGAATCGGATCTGCAATTCCACCATCATAATAAGGCTTTCCATCTACTTTGATCGTTGGAAATACAAACGGGATCGCACAAGTTGCTCGAAGCATCGTACACTTCTTATCCAGTTTCATTCCATCTTTGTATTCTGCCTTCCCTGTCCATGCATTTGTTACACCGACCTTGATCGTTCCCTTGTATTCATTGAATGTCTTCCAGTCAAATGGATACAGTTTGTTTGGGATCGTGTCATATACGAAATCCAGTCCAAAAAGACTTCTCTCTTTCAATAGATTCCTCGCTCCCATGTATCTTTTATCATTCCTGTGGTTCATCAGGATCTTTAAATTTCTTTCCTTTTGTTTGGATATATAAGAAAAACCATCACAGATTCCCGCAGATACTCCGATCATATAAGGAAACATGATATCTTCATCCAACAGTGCATCCATCACTCCTGCACTAAAGATCGGACGAAATGTTCCTCCTTCTAAAATAATACCAGGCATCTTTATGCCCTCCTCATCTTCTTATATTTCGTAAACTTGTCTTATGTTGTGTCATGTGAGTTCTATAGACACTTGTTTTTTATTATATCACGTTTCGATTCTCCATTGTTACATTTTGTCAAAGATTTTCTTAAGAGATTTCGAAATTTTTGTGAATAAAAAAGATATCGCTTCCTTTCATTTATTTCAAATTGGTTTGTAACGTATGGATCAATTCCTCAATAACAATTGGTTTGGATAAAAATCCATCCATACCACATTCCAGTGCTTTCTTTCTATCTTCATCAAAAGCATTGGCAGTCATAGCAAGGATCGTAATTTCTGCCAGTGCTGGATCATCCAATGCACGGATCTGCTTTGCAGCCTCATATCCATTCATTACAGGCATCTGAATATCCATAAGTACAAGCTCATAATCGCCTGGTGCTGAATTCCTGATCTTCTCAACTGCCTCTGCTCCATTTTCTGCTGTATCAACCTGGAATCCATATTCATTAAGAATCGCCAGTGCAATCTCACTATTTAATTCATTGTCTTCCACAAGCAGGATACTTCTGCCTCTGAAATCTGAACTTGCTGTCGGAAGAATATTATCATCCGTGCTCGCCTGCTTCTGACCGATCGCTGTCATCAAAGTATCTCTGATATCTGACATAAATATTGGTTTCGCACAAAATGCATTGACTCCTGCTGCTCTTGCTTCCGCTTCGATCTCTGACCAGTCATAAGCAGTCAGGATAATGATCGGTGTATCATCACCAAGACTACGGATCTGTCGGGTAACTTCAATACCATTCATATCTGGCAAGCGCCAATCGATGATATAGGCATGGAATGCATCACCCAGTTCTATAGAATGCCTTGCACGAAGAACCGCCTCCTTACCAGAAAGTGTCCATTCCGAACGCATTCCAACCTTTGCAAGCATCTTTGTCACGCTGTCACAGGTATTAAAATCATCATCTATCACCAATGCCTTAAGACCTTCCAACACTGCGATCTTCTCTACACGATGCTGCTTAGACTGGGTCCGCAACGGCAGTCGTACAATAAATTCCGTACCTTTGCCCTGTTCTGTCTGGATCTCAATATTTCCGCCCATCATATCCACGATATTCTTGGTAATAGCCATGCCCAGTCCTGTACCTTGAGTCCTGCTGACTGTAGAACTTCTCTCCCGCTCAAAAGGAGAAAAAAGTTTCTGTACAAAATCCTCACTCATACCGATTCCGTTATCCTTTACCCGGATCTCATATAACTGACGCTCTCGCTGTGTTCCCGGATATTGTTTCAACCGGACAGAAATCATTCCGCCTGCAGGAGTAAACTTGATCGCATTGGACAAAAGATTCAGCAGTATCTGATTTAGCCGTGTCTTATCGCAATACACATCCTCATTCATAACATCCATGGCATCCATATAAAGTTCCAGCTGCTTCGCATGAATCTGTCCACTGATGATCGTCTTCAGATCATGAAGTACATCCGACAAACTAACTTCTGTTTCTTCCAGATGGATCTTGCCACTCTCAATACGACTCATATCCAGTATATCATTGATAAGTGATAACAGATGATTGCTGGACGAAAGGATCTTACCAAGATAATCTCTGACCATTTTCTTGTTATCAATGTTGCTCACAGCCAATGTCGTAAACCCAATGATAGCGTTCATTGGTGTCCGGATATCGTGAGACATGTTGGAAAGGAAAGTACTCTTTGCCTGATTGGCATTCTCCGCAGCATGGACTGCATCAGAAAGTGCCTGATTCATTTTCTTGTCAGCAGTACGATCCGACATAACCAGTATATATTTCTTATTCCCATTTACCTCACTACCCATTGCAACACTATGAAACCAGCGTCGTTCTCCTGTTTTCTGATGAACATACTCAAAATCCCATTCCTGCTGTTCATGAACCTGAATCTCCTTTAGATAATCCTTCTTCGAATCTTTCATATCCTCGGAATGCAGTTCTCCTAAAACACAAATATCTTCCCGGATCTGTTCTATGGTAATTCCCAACAGTTTTTCCACATTTGGACTAACATAATCTGCCTGATACGTTTTTGCATCCAACATTAAAAATACGTCATCCACATTCATTGACAACTTTTGAAACATCTCATCCCTGTACAAGATCTCTGTGTCTTTTTTCTTCAATCTTACACTGTTTTTTCGTAAAATAAATCCAATAAGAATGGCTGTAATACAAAGCACTACCGCCCCAACAAGAAGCATCGTACTAAGTTGCAAAGTGTTCATACTGGCATTGACGATATCTGCCTGGACAAGTCCCAGAAATACCCAGTCCTGAATATCTGATTTTTCATAAACAAGATAGTAATCCTTTCCATCCAGATTTAGTAACATCGCACCTGTATGTCCCTCTTTAAATTTCTTCGAAATTTTAAGGATCTCTTTTTCGGAGATATCTGTATGTTCTCTCAGAATGCCAAAAAAGTTATACACATTTCCCCATGACTCCAAAGAATGATCGATCACAACACGACCATCTGGATGAAGAACATAACTCTTTGCTTTTCCATTAAACGCAGAGATATCGAGTACATTTACTATATCAGCGTTTTCATAGGCAATAGCAATTGCATCATATTTAAATCCCTGATAACTTCCATGAGCCTTCGGGCTGGCAAAAACAAGCATCTGGGATTTTCCGGGAACTGCTGCATTGGTTATGATATCATTGCCTTTTTGAATCTCATCTTCAATATTTTCCTGTAATCCAAGATAGCCTGTTTCACCTGTTGTCATCTTATAGTTACCGTCAGCTGATAGAAAATAAAAATATAAAAATCCCGCATCTTTCTGCGCTTTATCTATATAATCACGAATTTTGCTTTCACTTGGAGCATCCTGCAGATACTTACTCCACATATGAAGATACGTCAGATTCTTATTTGAGAGTTCCCTTAACATATTATCCGACTGATGGAAAACTTCTGTTAGATGAGAAACACTTTCCTCATATACAGTTTTCGATACAAATCCAAAATATTGAGAAACAGCCAAAACGATTCCAAGAAAGAATGCAAGAAAAGCAATGACCTTGAGTCGTTTTCTCATGATAGGTTTCTCTTTGTTCATATTATGATTCTTAACATCCATTCTTCTCACCTCAGAGTCATATAGTCTTCAGGCTTTGCGAGAACGGCATCACCCTTCAAAACACATTTTGTCCAGGTATCTTTCACCTCTCCATCAAATACAATGTTTTTACCCGCTGGATACGATTCCATATGTTGTGGTGTCGCAAGACAGGTTACAGTAAAAGTATCCTTATCCTGAACTGATTTTCCATTCTTTGTAACTTTACTTAATGTATAACCATCTTCCGTTTCCTTAATCTCTACAGAAATACCACTGACCACAGGCAGAGAACCTCTGTTAAATGGATTGAATCCTCCCTGATAGCCTTCTACAAAATTTCTGACCGTCTTTTTCAGCTCCGCTCCGCTCATCTTCCGCTTGTAAGCTGAAAGACCATTTGGCATGATCATATTACCAGCCATTTTTTCCGTATATCCTGCCTTCCGTACACTTCCTGTAAAGCTGTTTCCTGTTGCGATCAAGACATCCGTACCATAGATGTCACGCAAAGTATGTGCCATAACAGAGTATGCTTCATTCCCACCATTGGTATGAAAACGGTTGGAATAAGCTTTCTTTGAATCTAACACAATCTTCTCAGAAGCAGATTTCTCTTTCAGGAGCTTTGTATTAAATGACCGGTAAGCCTCTTTGGCATCGTATTTTCCTGAAATCATCTTAGAGACTACATCTTGGGATACACTGAAAAAGTCATTGGATGCGATTCGGATATACATATGATTTTCTTCGATCACAGGTCTGACATCTTTGAGATATTCTGTAAGATGTGTATCTACATCCTGACTATAGCTTAATATATCCTGACCATCATAAACAATCCGGTTCTGTGCATCTTCTGACAGCATTACATTCAACACTTTCATTGCTTTCTGCCGGCGTGTTTCATCCTTTGTCAGGTTACGGTTCAGTGCCACCTGAAAATATGGTGTCGTCATCATCCATTTTTCGCCATTTTGTTGAAAGAATGGAAGAAATGTTGTATCAATGCCCTGATTCTGAAATATTTTTACACCAGAAGAGCTGCCAAAGTACATAGCAAGCTTACCACTTTTATACATCTCCATCACTTTATCATAATCCATATTCAAATCATCTTTGCTCAACCCTGTATCCTGAATGAATTGCTCCATACGTTCAAAAGCCTCCGGCCAGACTTTACTGTCCAGCCCCTCTCTCTTTGTATTATCAGGGTCACTATAGGCAGTACGCCATTTACGTCCAGCCGCTGTAGACAGCTCTGATGCAGATAGTCCCTGCAGTGTTTCCATGCAAGTATAATCATAAAAATAATCTGCCGTAAATCCACGGATCCCTACCTTATTGAATGCCTGGCAGGCAAAAACAAAACTTTTGTAATCTGTTGGCAGAGGAATATGATACTTTTTGAAAAGGTCTTTGTTAACTACAAACCCATGCGCATCCGCACACACTGGAAGCCAGTTTACACTGCCATCCTGATTCATAAAATTGTTGAGGTATGTATTATAAACAGCACCTGCTGCATTGGTTGTGGAAAGATCCATCAGGCTGTCTTTCAGTGGGTTTGCATCATGCAGTGAAAAACGACAGCAGGTTATGATATCTGGCAATCCGCCATTTTCCTTAAGGAACCGATAGAAATCCAGATCATTGTTGCCTACTACAAATTCAATATTAATGTCTGGAAGCTGTTTCTGAATATATGGTGCATATTTTTCATATAGCTTTGTGCTCCATAAATATACTGTGATCGTATCTTTCTCTTCATTTTTTGCGCTCTTCTTTCCACATCCTGACATAAGTGATATGACGGTCACCATCACCAAAAGTACAGAAATAACTCTATTCCATTTTCTCTTTTTCATTACGAATCCTCCTCTTTGTTTTCCACGAATTCACTGATCACTTTTACTAATAATTTTGCATCTATAGGTTTCGCAATATGTTCATTCATTCCCGATTCTTTTGACTTTAATCTGTCCTCGGTGAACGCATTTGCCGTCATTGCTATGATCGGAACCGTTTTTGCATCATCTCTATCCAGTGTGCGGATCATCTTTGCTGCTTCATAACCGTTCATGACTGGCATCATAATATCCATTAAGATTACATCAAATTCATCTGATCTGCTTTTTTGGAATATCTCAACAGCTTCCTGACCATTCCATGCTTTCGTCACAGATGCACCTTCATTCTGAATCACAAATTCTGCAATTTCCATATTCAGCTCATTATCTTCCACCAGAAGGATCTTCAGATCTTTTATAGATTTTTCTGATATAGTTTCCTGTTCTTCACGTCGATCAGCATCCTGATCTATTTTAAATGGAATCTTGATCACAAAAGTTGTGCCTTTTTCTTTCTCACTTTCAAACGTGATCGTTCCTCCCATTTTTTCGATCAGTTTTTTTGTGATCGGCATTCCAAGCCCTGTTCCAGAAAATTTTGTACGACTTCCAGTATGCTCCTGTGCAAACGGTTCAAAAAGGCGTTTCTGGAAATCCTTTGTCATACCAATTCCTGTATCCCGGCAGATAAATTCAATCGTCACTCTTCCATCCTGCTCCGATGTAAATTCCTGACAGCTGATGTAGATATATCCGTTTTCTTTATTATATTTTACCGCATTTGACAAAATATTCATCATGATCCGTTTTACATACCCGGGACTTCCGATCAGATTCCAGTGTGTGACTTCTTTTTTCTCCCATACGACCCGGATATTTTGTTCTGCAGCTATTTGTTCGATCACAACAAATACTTCCTTGGAAATATTGCTCAGATTAAATGAAATTTCTTCCAGAACTACTTCGTCCGATTCCAGCTTACTCATATCCAAAACTTCATTGACCAATTCCAGTAACAGATGAGATGTTTCTTTGATCTTTGCCCTGCATTCTGTCTGTTTCTCCATATCATCTGCATAATGCTCTGCCACATCGATCATACCACAGATTCCATTGATCGGTGTCCGGATATCATGGCTCATCCTCTGAAGAAACTCAGTTTTCGCCTCGTTCGCTGCCTCTGCTTTTTTTGCCGATTTCAGAAGTTCTGCTTTATATTTCTCATCTTTTTCCTGTTCCTGTTTCTGATGTGCCAGATTGGTTGTATATATCCAGAACCATAAAAAACTAAGAATGATAAGATAAAGGAATACAACACCTGTTACACTGAGTGGCAGATTACTGAATACCTCTTTATCTGGTAAATACATGTAGATATAATAATCCCTTTGTTTCAGCATGATACCATAGCATCCAGTTCCTTTATTCTTCAGATGAAAGATATGCCGACTATCTGTATGCTTCTTCATTTTCTGAATAATCTCATTGTCTGCGACATCCTGTGCCAATAATTTCTCATCGTTACTGGCAATAATCTTCCCTTTGTCTGCAACGATGATCGTCCCGTCTTTCTCAGTATTGTACCCCTTTAAAAGACTCTGGATCGTCAAAGTATAATTTCTGATAAATCTCGGAGATGTGTAATAGTAAACTGCAACGATCCCTGGGGCATCTTTTCTAGCGCAGGCTGCGATATCGATACGTGATCCATCTCCTCTGGCAATCCGTTCTGAATAAGATCTTTCTTTATATCCTGTGTAATCCATGATGATGTCTTTTTGCAGATAATCAATCATCTCATCCATCAAACCTTCATCCATACTGTATTCACAGACTTTCTTTCCTTCTTCATCCAATACAAGAATACCATCCACCCAGAGTGACTGCAGATTCTCTTTCAGAAACTTTCGGTCTAACTGCTTTCTATTCTTTACTTCCATATCAATATTTGTACTCATCTGTCTGGCACTTTCGATCGCACGAAGGAGACTTTTTGATTCTGAAGATTCATTATAATGAGTATAGGTTGAGCACTGTACTTTGACATAGTTTACAATCTCCACCATTCTTTTCTCAGCTTCGTTTTTTTCCGTATGAAAAAAACAAAAAATTGCAGTGACAAACATACAGATGCCAAGCAAACCAACAACTATCCAGAATCGTTTTGCTTTTTCTCTTCCATTAATATCCAAGATCATCCACCTCCAAATATTTCTCTGGATCATCCATATATTTTTTTATGATCTTCAGGGAGGTACCATCCTTGTGCATTTCTTCCAGCTTCTGATTCATCTGTTCGCAGATCCCTCTGTCATCATTCTTTGCAAAAGCAGCTCCTATCCCGACGACCATCAATGGTTCCTTCAGAATGCGGAAGCTTGTATCATAATCTTTCATATACTGGACGATGGATTCCTCATGCGCAGCCACAGCATCCACATACCCTTTCCCCAGAAATGTATAGATCAATTCCATGTGTCCAAGACTGATCAGATTGCCAAGTTTGGGAATTCTCTTATCCGTCCGCTTCAGAAAGATACCTTCTGGTTTGCTTGTAGACTGGACTGCAAGGTTCTTTCCTTTCAGATCACTCAGTTTATGAATGTCACTGTTCTCATTTACAGCAACCACCTGGCGGCTTGCTATGTATGGTCCGGCCCAACGATAATCGTTAAGTCGTCCTTCCATGGAAAAACATCCCATGATACAATCAATTTTTCCACTTTCTACCAGCTCTTTTTTCTTTTCCCAATTGATCTGAACGATCTCCGTCCTATACCCCATTCTTCTAAATGCTTCCGTCGCCAGTTCAACATCTATACCTGTCGGGATACCATCCTCATTCAGGAAATTATAAGGCGGATAATTGTCACTTCCAATTTTTATAACAGGTTTTTTTGTTGTGTCAGACACTTTATCTGCCTTATCACATCCTGCCAAAGTTGCCATTAATATAGAAAATATCAATACAACAGTAAAAATTTTTCTTTTTTTCATCTTATAACCTCATTTTTATATCTCATCCTTATGAAATAAAACAGCACTGCCAAACAGACAGTGCCTATCATTTTCTACAACCGGCTGCCATTTTACAGGCCCTTTAGCTTTGCGTCACAGACTTTCGTCTGTTTTGCTTAGAATCTTTCTTTAATTATACCATGATAATGTCAGTATCAAAAGTAAAAAATATAAATCTAGCTCCAATAATCCGTCTCGTATTCCATTCCAATATTCCGAGTCTTAAACACTGGATCCTCTCCATTTTTCTTCTGCTTTTCATAATCCTCCAATGCTTTCAGTGCTGTATTTGACAAAATCAAGATCACTGGAATATTGATCAGTGCCATAACTCCCATCAAAACATCTGAAATATTCCAAAGCATAGAAACTTCCATTCCTGCACCAATGAACACAACCAGTGCAGATACTATACGAAATCCTTTCATGAATGTCTTTGATGGCTGTCCTTTGTGGATATAATTTAACAAGTTATCACAATAAAAACAATTCCCAAGAAGTGTTGTAAATGCAAACAATACCATCGCTACTGTGATAAAGAGTGGTCCGAAGTTTCCTAAGGATTCATGCAGTGCTGCCTGTACCCATGGTGCCCCCTGTAATTCTTGCGCAGGGGCGATTCCTGATGACAAACACATCATGGCTGTTGCTGTGCATAAAAGCAGGGTATCAATGAATACGGATAACATCTGTACTAAGCCCTGTTTGATTGGATGACTTACCTGCGCGGATGCAGAAGCATTTGGTGCTGATCCAATACCTGCTTCATTGGAGTACAGACCTCTTCTGATTCCCTGCATCATAGCTGATCCTGCAAATGCACCAAAAATTGCTTTGAAATCAAATGCTTCGCTGATGATCTTTGAAAATACAACTGGCAGATATGCACGGTTGATGATCATAACGATCACAGAGATCAGAATATATGCAACCCCCATAGCTGGCACTAATGTAGATGTTACTTTTACAATTCTTGATCCCCCGCCTAAGAGACACCATCCTGTGATCACTGCAAGAATTCCTCCGATGATCCATGGCGTCCATTTTACATCATAAAATGAGAATCCTGAAAATGTAGATTGTAAATTATAAGATGCAAGCATATTAAATCCAAATGCATACGTTGCGATCATGGAAATACAGAATATGATCGCTAATGGTCTGCAGTGAAGTGCTGCTTCAATGTAATATGCCGGTCCTCCGTAACATTCTCCATCTTTTCCTTTTCTCTTATAAATCTGTGCCAGCGTACTTTCGATCAGTGCGGATGCACTTCCGATGATCGCAATGATCCACATCCAGAATACAGAGCCAAATCCTCCAATGCAGATAGCGGACGATACTCCAATGATATTTCCTGTTCCAACTCGTGATGCGGTAGATACCATTAATGCCTGAAACGATGATACTCCATTTTCATCTTCTGGCTTTTCTACAACGGCTTTGCAGGCATCTTTAAATAATCTCATCTGTGGCAGTTTTGTACGGATCGTAAAATAGATTCCCGCTCCGATCAACAGTATTACTAGCAATTTACTGTACATAAAAGTACTGATGCTGTCAATGATGATTCCTAACATAAATTCTCTCCTTGTACGATATTCTCGTATAATAATCTGGATCAATAGTTACAATTTTTATTGCAGCTACTTTAATTCAACAGAAAAATAGACAGTCCCTGCCTAAGGGACTGCCCATTCATTTTAAAAGTATGCGATTTTACTGTCTGCGTCGTTTTTGTATCTTATGATATAATCGCGATTTTCAGAATTCTGATAAATGATGAATATCCCGTTTTCCTGCCGTCTGTCGGCAGAAAGGTCCGTTGAACCTTCTTCGTATGGCTTCAGAAGCTTTCGCTGCTGGTTTAAAAACCTATCTGTTATTATAATAACTCATTCGTATTGATTACGCAATTACAATTATCACTTGGCCATGATTTTCTGAGTGCCCCATAGGAGATCAGAAAGTTGGCAAACCAGCCAGCTGGTACAGCGAGCCAGACAAATGCAATACCAAAACGCGGTGCAAAAATCAAAGCAACTGACAAGCGGATTGCAAGATTTACCATATTAGCAACAAGAAATGGCCGCATGATTCCAAGACCGCGAAGGACTCCATCTGTTGCCATCTTGATTCCCATGAAGGTGAAGAAATAACCGAGCCATCTCATATAATTTCCAGACACCTGATATGCTAAAGCAGTTCCATCTTTCCCAAGAAACAGTGAAGAGATCTGGGTGTGCAATGATTCGATGATCATGAAAGCAAGGACTGCGAAACATATATCTAACACCAATGCAGCATGGTATCCCTTTTTGATACGTTCGATCTTCTTTGCACCAAGATTCTGAGAAACATACGGCGAAACTGCATTACCAATGGATACAAATATCAATGAAAAAACATTTTCTACTCTCATCGTTGCAGAATAACCTGCGAGTGCCTGTGTACCGAATGGATTCACAACTGCCTGTACGATCATCATACCAATTGACACTGTGGACTGCTGGAGAACTGACGGTACAGCAATTTGAAGCATAGAATGTAACTCCTGTCTGTCAAACCAGTCAAAGCGACTTTCATATCGACGCATCCGGCACAAGAAGATCAAAAGTGACAACACTGCGGAAATCCCCTGTGCAATGAGAGTTGCGAGGGCTGCACCGAACACACCGAGTCCAAGTCCAGCTACCATCCAAAGATCCATCAATATATTTAACATCGATGAGAATATTAAAAGAGCTAACGGTATTTTCGATTCACCGATCGAAGTAAACATTGTTGAAAGAATATTATACATAAACAAAAATGGAAATCCCACAAAATAAACTCTTAGATACAATACCGCTTCATTCAGTATATCAGCAGGTGTTTGTAATACACTCATCATCAAATGAGAAAAACAAAAACCAAAGACACCCAAAAATATACTTAAGACCAGAAAACTGATCAATGATGTTGACACGATCGTTTTCATTTTGCCATAATCTCTAGCTCCAAAATAGCGGCTCACAAGCACGCCCGCACCTACACCCGCACCCAATGCTACACAAATAAATACATTTGTGAGGGCAGCACAGGCACCAACAGCTGCAAGTGCAGAAGAGCCTACAAACTGACCGACTATGATCGAATCAGCCATATTATACACTTGTTGAAAGAAGCTGCCGAGGATCATGGGCATTGCAAAAACAGTCAGCGCTTTAAGGGGCGCATCTGTGATCAAATATTCATCTTTTGACATTATCATATTCCTCCATAAGTTTCTTTTTGTTATTTAAAAACACTAACGATCAACTCAAAATGCTTTCGATTCGTTTTTATAAAACCATCTTTTTGTAATTTTGATATCTCCGTAGACATTGCTGCACGATCAATACAAAGATAATCTGCCAATTGCTGTCGGTCAAAAGGAATGTCAAAAGACAACGATGACTGTCTGATAGATTCTGCTGACAAATAAGACAACAGTTTATCTCTGGTCGTTCGCTTGCCGACATGTGTAATCTTGTCGTTCAGGATCAATATCTTATTGGCCAAAACACTGACCAGATTACGGATCAACTTCTGATGATGTTCACATGCAGTTGGACAGGAAACCAGAAGTCTCTGAACATTTAAAAAAATGATTTCACAATCCTCATCTGCTGCCACGCTGACATTCAAAACAGCTCCCGGACTTGCTGCATATGGCTCGCCAAAAAAATCACCGGCATGACATTTTGACAGAATATTCCGGTGTCCCCACAGATCTTCCTGCATAACAAGAACGCAACCCGATACCACAAGTCCCATAACTTCGGTAGAGTCCCCAGCTCTGAAAATATAAGAACCCCTTTTTCTGTAAATTGTCGTTGCATTTACGCAATGTAATATCGATATTATCTCGTTATCCGTAAGGCCTTTAAAAAAAGGACTGTTTTTTAAAATAGGCAAATATTTTTTCAAAATAATTCCTCCTGTTGGAAATCAAACATACATGTTGCAATTATTATACTATATTTTTTACAGAAACCCAAGTTGTATACTATTGACAGAAGATGGACATGATAAAAAAATCTTAGAGTAAAAGGAGAATGTAGTAATGGATAAGAATATGTTTTGTTTTCAGTGTGAACAAACGATCGGATGCAGTGGATGTACAGGAAATTCTGGTGTCTGTGGAAAAACGGCAGATACAGCAAAATTACAGGATGAACTGACAGGTGCGTTGATCGGTCTGGCAAGAGCTGTTGACAGCACAACAGCTGTTTCTAAAAAAACTAGTCAAGTCATAATTGAAGGACTGTTTACTACAGTTACAAATGTCAATTTTGATAATGCTTCAATTGAAAGCATGATACAAAAAGTCAGAGCAGAGAAAGAAAGGCTGGCTCCTGATTGCAGCAAATGTCAGTCTCCGTGTGGTAAAACAGATGAATATGATATGCAGCAACTATGGAATGCAGATGAAGATACCCGATCTCTGAAGTCTCTCATTCTCTTTGGCATTCGCGGAATGGCTGCATACGCCTATCATGCAGCTGTTCTGGGTCATGAAGATGATGAAGTAAATCTGTTCTTCTGCGAAGCATTATTTAAGATCGGTTATGAAGAGAACACAGAAACACTGCTTTCTACAGTTCTCAAAGTAGGAGAGATCAATTTGAAGTGTATGGCACTTCTTGACAAGGCAAATACTGAAACCTATGGAACACCAGAACCGACAGAAGTTACACTTACCGTAGAAAAAGGACCATTTATTGTAGTAACTGGTCATGATCTGAAGGATCTGCAGCTTTTACTTGAACAGACAAGCGGAAAAGGGATCAACATCTATACTCATGGTGAAATGCTCCCAGCCCATGCCTATCCATTCTTAAAGAAATTTCCTCATCTAAAAGGAAATTTCGGAACCGCATGGCAGAATCAACAGAAAGAATTTGATCATCTTCCCGCTCCGATCCTTTACACTACCAACTGCCTGATGCCTCCAAAAAACAGCTATGCTGACAGAGTGTTTACAACAGAAGTTGTTGCTTTCCCAGGCACTGTTCATATCGATGAGAAAAAAGATTTTACACCAGTTATTGAAAAAGCACTGGAACTAGGTGGTTACAAAGAAGATCAAATCCTCACAGGTATCAACGGTGGTACGAAAGTAACAACTGGTTTTGGTCATGCAGCCATCCTGTCCCATGCAGATACTGTAATAAAAGCTGTAAAATCAGGCGATATCAGCCATTTCTTCCTGGTTGCCGGCTGTGATGGTGCTAAGCCAGGTCGAAATTATTATACAGAATTTGTAAAACAGACACCTTCTGACAGTGTGATCCTCACTCTTGCATGTGGGAAATTCCGTTTCAATGATCTCGATCTGGGAGAAATCGGTGGCCTGCCACGACTGATGGATATTGGCCAGTGCAACGATGCTTATGGTGCAATCCAGGTTGCTGTCGCACTTGCGGATGCATTTGAATGCTCTGTTAATGAGCTTCCGCTTTCCTTCGTTCTTTCCTGGTATGAACAGAAAGCCGTCTGCATCCTGTTAACACTTTTGCATCTGGGTATCAAAAACATCCGTCTTGGTCCTTCTCTTCCAGCGTTCTTATCACCTAACATTCTGAACTTTCTGGTAGAAAATTATGGCATTGGACCTATTACTACCCCGGAAGAGGATATTAAGGCACTTCAATCAGGTTGTGTGCAGTGACATCCACGCTCACTACAGCATCTATTTCGTGGCTTGTCTCCTTTCCACAATCCTTCCTGTTATCTCTTGTTGTTTCTTGATGCTTCCAGTATAATAAGATCCATAGAGAAAACACACGCACAGCATGTGGACTTAACACCTGATAATCCTCATGTTTTGCGATATACAGGGAGGAAATTCTCATGGGTAAACAATCTACCAGAGAAAACAAAACAATTTACCAGCTTTGCCGGGAAGCCGCAGGGCTTACAAGGGCAGAAGCAAGTGATAAAATGAAGGCTGTCTCGGATTCTAAAATCGAAAAATTCGAATACGAAACACAGGAGCCTGCACCTTATGATATCATTCAAATGGCCGATGCTTATAAGAGACCGGATCTCTGCAATTATTATTGCTCACACAAATGTGAAATAGGCCACCGCTATGTTCCAGAAGTAGAAGTAACTGACTTGTCAAATATCATCCTAGAAACCATTGCTGGTCTAAATGAAATCAACCCTCTTACCTGTCGGCTGATCCAAATCGCTCGTGACGGCAAGATCAGTGATGATGAGATGAGGGATTTTGCTTTTATCAGTAAAAAACTGGATGCAATTTCTTTAGCCATAGACTCTCTGAATCTTTGGGTAGATAAGACGGCCAGTGAACAGGGTCTCAATCTTGAACTTCTAAATGCTGAAAAAGAAAAATTAAAATAATCCATAAATCGCACGAACGGCAACGAATCACTTCTGATTCATTGCCGTTCTCTTTACATACGCTGTAATTGATTGACGATACTTTCCGTTCTTCGAATAGCTTCTTCTACCTGTCTTTTTGCAGTATTGATTCGATCCTGGACCATCCAGTCCACCACAAATCCATCGAAAAAATAATCTGCAAATGAAAGAAAATCTCCGGTATCGATGTGTAGATCACATGCCATATTTACATCATTTAATTCCCTGCTGAAATTACGGAGGTCATACTTTGCATGATCCATATTCTGCTTTGCATGATCCATTTTAGAATGTTTCAGCATCGTACTGAAAAACCCTCCACCAAACATATCTACCAGACCCCAGTTTTTTGCACTGTTCAGATTCTCTTTTGCTGCACTAAGACTATTTAAGGCTCTGCGTCCGGCTTCAATTGCTTCTCTTTTTTCTTTTTCAATATCATATCCCATCAAAAACACCTCTCTGACTTTTTATGAATGTGACGTTACAAGTCCGATAATCCCACCAATGATCAATAGTGGAAAAGCTATATACATTAATCCGCCTACTACCATTCCAATCAATATCACTGGAAAGAAAATAACCATACAAAGTAATTTCATGATTCCCCAGGATGCTTTTAAGCCAAATATAAAAAATTTTCCAACAAACCAAATCATACAAATAGTAAATAATACTGTTAACATCTTTTTCTCCTTCTAACACTCATCCAGTTGTGAGTGATTCATCTTTTCTGTTGATATTGTCAGTATAGCAAAATAATTTTTTACAATACACCTCCGTAGTAAAGAATAAAATCTTTATAATTCCCATTTTTTGTGGAATAACAATCGAGTAGGAGGCTAATCATTAATTGATTAGCCGACCTCTCACACCACCGTGCATACCGTTCGGTACACGGCGGTTCTTTAGTTTTCACATACTGTTAGATAATAGTCAGACATGGACGTGTATCCCAATCAATAGCTGCTTCAAATACAAACAACTGATTATCCGTTCCTCTGTAGCTGAATCCATAAGATTTATCAGAACCTGCTACATCTCCACGATATTTTATTTCACCAGTTCCCCGGCAGTGTGCATATCTTGGAATACCATCTGCATCTCTGCCGACAAATATAACATTATGATGCTTCTTTTCCTCGTAAATATCACCTCTGTCAATCCACTCTTCCACCAGTTTTTCTCAATTTCTCTTTTTTCTGTCAGATACTTTATGATTTTTTCATTATCCTCGTTTTTTCCCGGTAATCGAAAGTCTTGGGACGGGGCGGGGCAGGACTTCTGCCTGCCTTCGCCTTCTTCTCCGACCACTCCGAAACAAGCTCCGGATGTACTTCTGTTAAACTGTTATTCATAGCCAAACCTCAACCTCCTTGTGCTTAGAGTATATGAAGTTTTGGCTTTA
>ENA-ORUQ01001280-ORUQ01001280.1-human-gut-metagenome-genome-assembly--contig:-NODE-1280-length-24780-cov-3.227300_pt1 | contig 24780 bp, 18 predicted proteins | sample MGYA00242081_ERZ509211 | MGnify/ENA primary metagenome ERZ509211 (study PRJEB26280, sample SAMEA2338785) | human gut metagenome | biome: human gut; feature: human-associated habitat; material: faeces...
AGCCGTCTTGGAGTTTTGACTTCAGAAGTAGCGAAGCCAGCTGTATCCTTCGGCGGGAAATACAGCATTATTGACTTCCCATTAAGTAACTGCATTAATTCAGGGGTGGATACAGTAGGTGTGTTAACACAGTATCAGCCACTTCGTTTGAATACCCATATCGGCATAGGTATTCCGTGGGATCTCGACCGTAATTATGGCGGAGTGACAGTACTATCTCCATATGAAGCAAACGAGAACAGTGATTGGTATACTGGTACTGCAAATGCAATTTACCAGAACATTCGCTATATCGACAGCTTTAATCCAGAGTATGTATTGATTTTAGGCGGTGATCACATTTATAAAATGGATTATCAAGTGATGCTTGATTATCATAAGGCAAACAATGCAGACGTTACGATGGCTGCTATGCCTGTTCCGATTGAGGAGGCAAGCCGTTTTGGCGTGCTGATCACAGATGATACAGGCCGTATCACTGATTTCGAAGAGAAGCCTGCACATCCAAGAAGCAATTTAGCTTCCATGGGTATTTACATATTTACATGGTCTGTGCTTCGTGAGGCATTGATCACAAATAAAGATATTCCAAACTGCGACTTTGGTATGCATGTCATTCCATATTGCCATAAGCGTGGTGACAGAGTATTCTGCTATGAATTTAATGGATATTGGAAGGATGTTGGAACACTTCATTCCTACTGGGAAGCAAATATGGAGCTGATTGATATCGTTCCTGTATTTAATCTGTATGAAGAGTTCTGGAAGATATATACTAAATCTGATAACCAGCCACCGCAGTATATTGCAGATACGGCACAGATTGAGCGCTGTATCATAGGTGATGGCTCTGAAATCTATGGAAGAGTACGAAACTGCGTTATTGGACCAGAAGTTATTGTTGAAGAAGGTGCAGAAGTTTATGATTCCATTTTGATGCAGGGTGCTGTAATCAAGAAGGGAACAAAGATTTACAAGTCAATCATCGCACAGGATGCAGTTGTTGGAGAAAATTGTACGATTGGTGTCGGTGAGTATGCAGACAGCCAGTATAATAAGAAGGTTTACTGCTGTGATCTTGTAACCGTTGCAGAAGGCTCCGAAATTCCGGATGGCGTTACAATTGGAAAGAACGTAGCAATTGCCGGAAAGACCGCTATTGAAGATTATCCGGATGGAAATCTTGTAAGCGGCGGATACATTATCAAGGGAGGCGAGGAAGAATGAAAGCGATTGGTATAATTTTAGCCGGTGGAAACAACAAGAGAATGAAGGAGCTGTCATATAACCGTGCGATCGCTGCTATGCCAATGGTAGGAACCTATCGCAGCATTGATTTCGCGCTGAGCAACATGTCAAACTCCCGTATTCAGAAAGTAGCAGTTTTAACACAGTATAACACCGTATCCTTGAATGAGCATTTAAACTCTTCAAAGTGGTGGGATTTTGGAAGAAAGCAGGGCGGTTTATATGTATTCACCCCTACTATAACCGCTGAAAATAGTAACTGGTATCGGGGTACAGCCGATGCCCTGTATCAGAACCTGCATTTCCTCAAAGGAAGCCATGAACCATACGTGGTTCTGGCTTCTGGCGATGGAATTTATAAGCTGGATTATAATAAGATTCTGGAGTACCACATTCAGAAGCGTGCTGATATTACTGTTGTCTGCAAGGAAATGCCAGAGGGAGAGGATTTAAGCCGCTTTGGACAAGTGAAGGCAGATGATGATGGAAGAATCCGAGGCTACGAGGAAAAGCCAATGATTGAGACTTCCAGAAATGTTTCATGTGGTATCTATGTAATCAGAAGACGTCTTTTGATTGAGTTAATTGAGCGTGCAGCAGAGGAAGATAGATATGATCTGGTCAAGGATATTCTGATCCGTTATAAGGATATCAAGAGAATTTATGCATACCAGCTTGAAACATATTGGAACAACATCTCCTCAGTTGAGGCTTACTACAGAACAAATATGGATTTCTTAAAGAGAGATGTCCGCAGTTATTTCTTCAAGGAAGGCAACAGTGTATTCACAAAGGTAGATGATCTGCCGCCGGCAAAATATAATCCGGGTGCTAATATTTCAAACAGCCTGATCGCATGTGGAAGTATTGTAAACGGTACAGTTGAAAACTCTGTTGTATTCAAGAAGGCATATATTGGAAACAATTGTGTTATCAAAAATTCTATTATCATGAACGATGTTTATATCGGAGACAATGCAGTCATTGAAAACTGCATCGTAGAGAGCAGAGGAACCATCGAAGCAAATGCATGCTATAAGTCAGAGCCAGGTGATATTCGCATCGTTGTAGAGAAGAAAGACCGCTTCATCATTTGATAATACCAGGGGATCAAAGTCACAAGCGAATCATGCTTGCATGAGAAAGCTTGTGACCTTGATCCCTGCCAAAAACATGAGGATTATATATTTATAAAAGAAGAATAAAAATTAGCTGCACAAAGGCGTGCAGAGGACGGAAAGGCAATACTGGGATGGAAATTACAGATGTGAGAGTGCGCAAAGTTGCACTGGATGGTAAGATGAGAGCAATCGTCTCTATTACGCTGGACAATGAATTTGTGGTTCACGATATCAAGGTGATCGAAGGAGAAAAGGGAGTATTTGTTGCGATGCCAAGCCGTAAATCGGCGACAGGAGAATACCGAGATATCGCACATCCCATTAACTCAGAGACAAGAGATTATGTGCAGAAGATTATTCTCGAGAAATACGAGGAGGCTTTGCAGGAAGCATAAACTCTGAATAACAATTCGACAAAGATATATGGATACTTATAAAAGAAAGACTGCCTTCGGGCAGTCTTTCTTTCTCTTGCAATTGTCGTCTTCATTCGGTATAATGTGGCTGAGGGAAAATGTAACGTAATTATTTTTGGAAAGGCGAGGTTTTAAAGTATGAAAAGGAGAAAGACAGCAGCGGGACTATTGGCGGCATCACTGCTAGTAGGAGCAGCGCCGGTGGTGACAAATGCGGCGCCAGTGAGAATTGTATCAACAAGCATAACAGAACAGTCTTCGTCAGGCTATCGTGTAAATGTAACATTTTCGGCAGATGCAGGTGTGAGCCGTGTTATGATGCCGACATGGACAGAGGCAAACGGACAGGATGACATTGTGTGGCATCAGGCAAGTGTTAGTGGTAATACTGCATCATTCTATGTTCCAGTCAGTGCCCATAAAGGAGAAAGCGGTGCATATATTACGCATATTTATGTATACGACAGACAGGGACAGTTTGCGCTAAAGGGCGAAAATGTAACAGTTCCGGCATCGACATCTGCGTCATCAAGCCTTTCAATCGGTGACGTTTCTATTACGGAACTTAGCGCATCGGGCTACCGAGTTACGGCAAAAATAAATGCACCGTCAGGAGTAAGCAAAGTATTGATGCCAACATGGACAAACGCAAATGGACAGGATGATCTAGTGTGGCATCAGGCAAGCGTAAGCGGTGATACAGCTACATTTTACGTGCCATCAAGTGCCCATAAGGGAGAGAGCGGAGCATACACGACTCATATTTACCTATATGATAAAGCAGGAAAATTAGCACCATTAAAGGGTGTCAATGTAACTGTTCCATCAGGTGCAAATCCTGGAGGCAGTTCAGGAAATAATAATGGCAGCGGTACAGGTGTGCTGTCGATGGCGATTCCATATGTAACAGAATTATCATCAAATGGTTTCCGTGTTACGATTCAATTTAATGCACCTGCAGGCTATAAAAAGGTTTCAACTGCAGTGTGGACAGCAGCAAATGGACAGGATGATCTGGTATGGCATAACATGACCGTATCTGGAAACACAGCGACATGCTATGTTCCAGTAAGTGAGCATAAAAACGAGCACGGTTCATACATTGTGAATGCGTATGTATTTGAGACTGATACAAAATATGTACTTCAGGGAATGACCGTTCCAGTGCCGTAAACAAAGAAAATGGAGGAACAAATGGCAAAGAAAAGACGCAGCTGGGAAGACTATCAGAAAAAGAGAATAAAAAGAGGCCAATCAGGTGCGCCTATTGTCATACTTTTGGTGCTGCTTGTAATTGCATGTGCAGGTCTTGGTGTAGTGGCATGGGTATGCCTGCGCCCAGTGACGCTTCCACATGTGAAGCCAGATCAGGCATCATCGACGAAAGCACCTGTGGAATACGAAACATGGAAGGCAACAGAGGCGGCTGCGGATGGTGCTCTTGTACAAAGCAGTGATCCAGTCGTACAGGCTGCTAATTTAAAGGCAATGCAGTACGATTATGACGGTGCAATTGCACAGATTCAGTCAATACCTGGCTATGCAGATAATGAAACATATGTTAGCTGCATTCAAAGCTATGAGAGTTTGAAATCACAGGCTGTACAGTGGACAGATTATGATAAGATTACACATATCTTTTTCCATAGTCTTATTGTTGACAGTGAGCTTGCATTTGAAAGCTATAAGAGCAGTGATTATGATCAGGTAATGACAACTATCGAAGAATTTAAAGATATAATGCAGTCTATGTATGACAAGGGTTATGTTTTGATAAGCCTTCATAAGATTGCAAAGATGGAAACGCAGCCAGACGGCACCATGCAGATGGTGCAGCAGCCAATTTATCTTCCGAGAGGAAAAAAGCCATTTGTACTTTCCGAAGACGATGTATGCTATTATGAGTATATGACAGGAACTGGATTTGCGACAAAGCTCTGTCTTGATGAAAACGGTAAGGTTGTAAATGAGTATGTTGAGCGTGATGGAAGCGTATCATATGGTTCTTATGACGTTTTGACTGTTTTAGAGGATTTTATTGAAACACATCCTGACTTTTCTTATCAGGGTTCAAAGGGTATTCTGGCATTTACGGGATATGATGGTATTTTAGGCTATCGCACAAGTGATTTCTGGTACAATGAAAATTGTGACTATTACGTTTCTACACCTGCAAACGATAAAGAAAAGCGCGAAGATCATACGTCACCAAATGAAAATATTGAGCAGGACAAGCAGACAGCACGAGAAGTTGCACAGGCAATTCGCGATCTGGGCTGGGAGCTTGCCAGCCACAGCTGGGGTCATCTGAATATGACAAGTACAAGCTATGAACATCTTGTATGGGACACAGATATGTGGGAGCGCGAAGTAGAATCTATAATCGGAGATACAGATATTATTTTATATCCGTTAGGAGCAGATGTAGGAGACTGGAGACCATCACAGTATACATTTGAAAATGAAAAATTCAAAAAGCTCTGGGATGTAGGCTTTAGATATTTCTGCAACGTAGACAGTACTCAGTACTGGCTGCAGTATGGCTCAAATTACATGCGTCAGGGCCGCCGCAACATGGATGGTCAGATGATGTTTAAGCAGATGGTTTATCCAGAGAAGGTACTCACAAGTGATCTGTTTGACGTATATGATGTCTTTGACAGACGCAGACCGCTTCCTGTAAATGGAATAACAGTGCCAGAAGATTTTGATCTGCAGGCACTTGCCGATTCGCTTGGAATGAGTGACCGTATAATAAATTGAACTAACATGAGCGCCATCGGGGACAGGGACGCCGCGGCAATTGCTTTTTTAATGCCACCGTCCCTGTCCCCAGTGGCAGAAGGAGGAAAAAACATGTATATCATAGCAGGTCTGGGCAACCCAACCGCACAGTATAGAGGAACAAGACATAACGTTGGCTTTGAGGTTATTGATTACCTTGCTGACAAATACAATATTGATGTAACAACAAAAAAATTTAAGGGCTTAATTGGAACAGGCGCGATTGAGGGACAAAAGGTTGTTCTAGTAAAGCCTCAGACCTTCATGAATTTAAGCGGAGAGTGTATTCAGGAGGTCATGAATTACTACAAAACAGATATCTCTGATTTAATTGTAGTATATGATGATATTAACCTAGAGCCAGGACAGCTTCGCGTGCGTGGTAAAGGAAGTGCAGGCGGTCATAATGGTATGAAAAATATCATTCTGCATTGCAATTCACAGGATTTTCCAAGAGTGCGTGTCGGAATCGGAGCAAAGCCGCCAAAGATGGATTTAGCAGACTTTGTACTCAGCCATTTCCAGGGCGAAGAAAAAAAGGCAATGGAAGACGGCTACAAAGAAGCAGCAGATGCAGTATGCTCCTTAATGAACAACGGACTAGAGGCAACCATGAATCATTATAACCAGAAGAAAACAAAATAATGATAAGGAGGGTCAATTGTGGGTATTTTTGCAAATCCGCTGACGGACCTGCTGGAATATGAAGACTTTTCAAGAGATTTTTTGAAGGGAACAGATCCAGTGGGCATGACAGGCTGTATTGACTCCGAGAAGGTGCATTTTATGAGCACCTTTCTTGGAGAGAAAAAAGTGCAGCTTGTTGTGACGTACAATGAACAGCGGGCAAGGGAAATTGAAGAAGATTATAAATTATTTTGCAGTCAGGTCTATGTGATTCCACCGCGTGACCTGATCTTTTTTAGCGCAGATCTGCAGGGAAATGCCATCATTGCAGAGCGCATGAAGGCATTTGCAGCACTTTATCAAAACGAGGCGAAGGTTATCATCACGACAATGGATGCGCTCATGAGCGCGGCAGTGCCGTTTGAACAGCTGATGAGTCATGTGATAAAGCTAAAAGAAGGTGATGAGCTTGATCTTGAAAAGCTAAAGCATGACCTGACTGTGATGGGATATGAGCGTGTAGGACGTGTGGAGGAGCCAGGACAGTTTACTGTTCACGGAGGTATTGCTGATGTATATCCATTGACAATGGAGGTTCCGGTTAGAATCGAGCTTTGGGGAGATGAAATAGATACGATTCGCTGCTTTGAACCGCAGAGCCAGCGCTCAATGGATCAGATCGAGTGCGTATCTGTTTTTCCAGCGGCAGAGGTGATCGCAGATGATACGGCAAGACGGCGTGCTGTGGGAATGATTCAAAATGAGCTTGAGAGTCAGTTAGCTGTCTTTAAAAAAGCAAAGGAGCCAGACAAGGCGAAGCGTCTTCGTGAGGAGACAAACCGCATATTAGAGGCACTTGGCGAAGATGTTGTATTAGAGGCACCAGACAGCTATATAAGCTATTTTTATCCGCGCACTGTTCAACTTTCTGAATATTTTGATGAGAAGAACACGTTAGTTTTCCTTGATGAGCCGATGCGTCTTAAAGAGCGCGGTGATGGTGTGCAGGCTGAGTTTGAGGAAAGCATGAAAAATCGTCTGGAGCAGGGCTTTCTTTTGCCAGGTCAGACAGCGCTTTTAACACCGGCAAAACATGTGCTTGCTGCTTTTGAGCGCGGTCAGGTTGCAGCACTGTCTTCACTTGACAGCCGCCTGGCTGACTTTACGGTGGTAAACAGCTACGCAGTAAATGTTCAGAACATGAACACATACCGTGAAGGTTTTGAACTTTTGATCAAGGATTTGACACACTGGAAGAAAGAAAAGTACCGAATTGTTCTTTTGTGTCCGTCAAGAACTCGCGCAAACCGCATTGTCAATCAGCTTATAGAGTATGATCTTTTGGCATATTACAGCGAGGACGAGGATAAAAAGATAAATCCAGGTGAGATCATGGTTACTTACGGAAATCTTCACCGTGGCTTTTTATATCCGATGCTAAAATTTGCTGTTATCACAGAGAGCGATATCTTTGGTGTTAAGAAAAAGAAAAAAGAAAAAAAGAGCCACTATCAGGGTCAGCGAATAAGTGATTTTGCGCAGCTAAAGCCTGGTGATTATGTGGTGCATGAAAATTATGGACTGGGAATTTATCGCGGAACAGAGCGACAGATTGTGGATAAGGTAACAAAAGATTATATTAAGATAGAATATGGTGATGGCGGAAAGCTGTATTTTCCAGTCACACAGCTTCATATGATCCAAAAGTATGCTGATTCAGAGTCTAAGCAGCCAAAGCTTAACAAATTGAACGGCCAGGAGTGGACAAAAACAAAAAGCCGTGTTCAAAAAGCAGTCAACAACATTGCAAAGGAGCTTGTGGAGCTTTATGCAGTGCGCCAGAGTGGTCACGGTTATCAGTATGGAGCAGACACTGTATGGCAGAAAGAATTTGAAGAGCTTGTACCATTTGATGAGACAGCAGATCAGCTTGCAGCAATTGATGCGACAAAAGCTGATATGGAAAGCACGAAAATCATGGACCGCTTAGTGTGCGGTGATGTAGGCTACGGAAAAACAGAGATTGCCATCAGAGCTGCCTTTAAGGCTGTGCAGGACAGTAAGCAAGTCGTATTTCTTGTGCCGACAACTATTCTTGCTCAACAGCATTACAATACATTTGTTGAGCGAATGAAGGACTATCCAATTCGAATTGAACTTTTATCACGCTTTCGCACGTCAGCGCAGATCAAGGCATCACTTGAGCGCTTAAAAAAGGGTCTTGCCGATATTGTAATAGGAACGCATCGTGTGCTGTCAAAGGATGTTGTATTTAAAGATCTAGGCCTTTTGATTATTGATGAGGAACAGCGCTTTGGTGTCACACACAAGGAAAAGATTAAGCAGCTTAAAAAAGACGTTGACGTGCTGACACTAACGGCAACACCGATTCCGAGAACACTTCATATGAGTATGATAGGCGTGCGCGATATGAGTGTGTTGGAGGAAGCACCGTATGAGAGAAGACCGATTCAGACATATGTAATGGAAATGAATTGGGAAATGGTTCGAGAAGCAATAAACAGAGAGCTTGCCAGAGACGGACAAGTTTATTATGTGTATAATCGTGTCAAGGATATTGATCAGATTACGGCACAGATAGCAAAGCTTGTGCCAGATGCAAATGTTGCCTTTGCACATGGTCAAATGTCAGAGCGTCAGCTAGAACAAATCATGATGGACTTTGTTAACGGTGATATAGACGTGCTTGTTTCCACAACTATTATAGAGACAGGCTTAAACATTCCAAACGTAAATACTATTATCATCCACGATTCTGACCGCTACGGACTTGCACAGCTGTATCAGCTAAGAGGACGTGTAGGCCGTTCAAACCGCACTGCCTATGCATTTATCATGTATCAGCGAAACAAGATTTTAAAAGAAGAGGCTGAAAAGCGTCTTCAGGCAATTCGTGAGTATACAGATCTTGGCTCTGGTATTAAGATAGCCATGCGTGATCTGGAAATTCGAGGCGCTGGAAATTTGCTTGGCAGTGAGCAGCACGGTCATATGGAAGCAGTTGGCTATGATCTGTACTGCAAGATGTTAAATATGGCTGTCAAAAAAGAAAAGGGTGAGCTTGAGATGGAGGAAACCTTTGAAACAACGGTGGACATTCCAATCAGCGCTTACATTCCAGACAGCTATATACGAAACGAAGAAGACAGGATGGAAATTTACAAGCGTATTGCAGCAGTCGAGACAGAGGAAGAGTCAATGGATATGATCGACGAGCTTATCGACCGTTTTGGAAGTGTTCCAAAACCAGTCACCAACTTGCTTGAGGTGTCAATCCTTCGTGCGGATGCGCATTCTCTCTATATTAAAGAAATCAAGTCCTCGTCAACAGAGATTCGCCTGTTCATGCATCCAAGAGCAAAATTTGACACGATGCGTGTGCCGGATCTTATACAGTCTTACCGAGGTGCACTTCGTCTGCTTGACAAAGACAATCCTTATTTCTTATTGAGGGCAGGAGATGGCGCAGTCAAAGAAAAAACGCTGACATTGAAAACATTGAAAAAACTGTTAAGCGATATAAAAACGTTGATTGTTTCATAAAATCATGCTAAAATGAAAAGCAAAGTTCACGAGGCGCCCGATAAAGAAGATGCACTTCGGAGCGTTGATAGAGAATATAGAAATAGAGTGAGGTAAATTTATGAACCGAATTATGAAGTATGCAGCAGCAGCCCTCGTAGCAGCTACTGCCGTTAGTACATTAGGCGGATGCGAACAGTTAGAGAAAAAGGCACCAGAGGATACAGTTGCTGTTTCATTTGGCGATACAAATATCATGCTGGATGAGGTTACTTATATGATACGTTCCATGGAGTATACCTATGAATCCTATTTTGGATCAAACATCTGCGGCAACGATATGGGCGATGGTTCAGGCATGACAGTCGGTGATTACATCAAGCAGATGTCTCTGTCACAGCTTCGCCAGACACTTGTATTAAATGAGTATGCAAAGAAAAATGGCATTGAGTTGAGTGATGATCAAAAAGCAAAGGTAGATGAGGCAATTGAAAAGCTTCAGACAGAATCAGAAGATTATCTGGATGCAGTCGGCGCAACAGATGAGCTGATTGAAAAGACATATACAGAGAATGCAATTGCCAATCTTGTTTATATGGATCTTGTTGCTGATGTTGATACAACAGTTGGTGATGATGAGTTCCTTCGCAAAAAGATTGCATATGTAAAGCTGACGCCAAGTGAACTGACAGAGACGACAGCAGCCGATGAGGCAACTACAGAAGTGTCAAGTGATGAAGACAGCAGCGAAGAGGCATCTTCTATAGAGAATACAGAAGCAGAATCAGAAAGTGCATCCAAGGATGTAACGACTTCCACAGAAGAAGCAAGCAGTGAAAAAGCATCAACTGAGGCAGTATCAACTGAGGAAGCATCAAGCGAGAATGTTTCGGAACTTTCCTCTGAGGCATCCACTGAAGATTCAACTGAGGTAGAAACACTTTCAGAAGAAGAGCAGGAACGTCAGGATGCGATGAACGATGCAGCAGACAAGATCCTTAAGGAATTTGAGGAAGGAAATGATGCAGCAGACTTTATCAGTGATTATCAAAATGACAGTCACTTTACTGCAACAAATTCTGAGATTTCCATAAGTGAGGATGGAACTGCTGTATATAATGCAGCTGCGTGGGCGCTGTCAACAGACGAGTGCACTGTATATAAAAGCGATGACGGCAGCATCTATATCATCCGCTGCCTTGATGATAACGATGAGGAGGCACGTCAGAGTGCCATCGATTCAGAGATCGAAAGCAGAAAGACAGCCTTATTCTCAGAGAAATATGCCGAGATTCAGGACGATTCTTCCAAGTTTAAGGTAGATGAGGATGTGATTGACACAATCCGCTTTACAACTCCGGTTTACGTAGCACCAAGCGAGGAAGAAACATCAGAAAGTGAAACTAGTGGTGAGGAAACCTCAGAAAGTGAAACTGGCGAGGAAGAATCAACAAAAGAAGAAAAATCAAGTGAGTCTGATGAGTCAGAGGAAGCGGTAAGTGAAGCTTCTTCAGAGGAAGAGAGTAAATAATTAAGAGCCACCTAATATCGGGAAAGGCACAGTAAAGTGTCATTTTCCCGATTGCAAGTGGCTTTTTTGGCGAAAAACGCGCTCTCTTTCTTAATCGTTATCCCGATTTCACTTGACATCTCGTAATAATTTTGTTATAATGCCCCTCGAAGTGTAATAATTTTGTAATATTTAGTAATAGTTCACTCGTGAATTGTTACTGCGAAACTAGCGAGGGAGTGCAAGCTTACTCGCTCGCAGATAAGAATGTAAAGAGATTTTATAAAGAAAGGCTTGGTATATATGAAGATCAAAGGAAACAGATTTGTTACGTCAATCTTAGCAGCGTCTATGCTGTCTGGTACATTTTTTGTTCCGGCATCCGCAGGTGAGCTTGAGGGTGAGAGCGCAATCGCAGGCATGGCTGTTACATTGAATAACTACTACGCAGGAGAGGAAACTCCGGATGAGGCAATCTTAGATTATCTTGTTCCTAAGGCTCAGGCAACATCTGAGGCTGAGAGTGAGACAGAAACCGAAGAGCCAAAAACCGAAGAGCCAAAAACCGTTATGGCCGCTACTGTTGCTGTCACTTCAGATGCTTCTAATGTAGGACTGGTAAGCGCAGCAGGTTACTTAAACGTGCGTGAACAGCCATCCACAGGCAGTGTAACAGTCGGAAGACTTTTCAGTAACTGCCAGGTTAACATCAAAAGTTCCGTAAACAACAGCGAAGGCAGCTGGTATCGTATCACTTGCGGCGATGTAGAAGGTTATGTAAGCGCAGCCTACGTATTAGTTGGCACAGCAGCCAAGACTGCTGAGGACAATATCCAGAACCGCTATGCAGTTGTTACAGCAGATCAGTTAAATGTTCGCGACAGTGCATCTGACAGCGCAAATGTTGTTGGAACTGTATACAAGGATGAAGAGTACGCAATCATCGAGGATCAGGGTGATTTCGTAAAGATACATATTGCAAATGATGAGGTTGGATATGTTTCAAAGTCCGGCATCACCATTAAGACTCAGTTCGCTCAGGCTCAGAAGGTAGACAATGAATTTGTATCTCAGGAGCTGGAGAACTTCATGATCGATATCAACTACTCCAGAAACGTATACGAGCAGGCAATGGCAGAGGGAACAGGCGAAGGCTACTATCGTGCATATGCAGCTATCGTTTATGCAGCAGAGCTTCTTGGTTACTACAGCGAATTTGCAGCAGATTCTGGATTAGAAGATCTGGCAGCAACCTCAAAGCAGGAGCAGGAAAGCGCACTTGCACTTGCAGATGCAGCATATAAGTTAGCATCAGATTCTGGCTACTTTACTCAGGTTGCAGAATCAGTAGCATCAAGCGAGGCAGCAGCAGAATCCTCCGCAGCAGCAGAGTCTGTACAGGAAACTCAGACACAGCCATCAACAGATGCATCTTCTGAGGGAAATACAACAAGTAATACAGCTGAGACAACAGCACCAAGCAGCTCAGCATCTGATGAAACCATAAGTGTAGAAGTTCCGACTGCAGCATCTGTAACAGGCATTGAGGCTTGCTATCAGGGCGGTACAAAGTATGTGGGTGATGTTGTCTACACCGCAGAATTGTTTGTAAGAGTAAGCTACAGCGATGGAACTGTAAAGGATATTTACGATGGATGGTATTCACCACAGGTAGGTATGACCTTAAAGCAGGAGGGCTACAATGTTGTAACCATGTATTATGGTGATTTTAGCTCCAACCTTGAAGTATATGCAAACCCGGCACCGACTCAGGCAACCCAGCCGGCAGCCCCAGAGACACAGCCAGCGGCCCCAGAGACTCAGCCGGCAGCTCCAGCGCCAGCACCAGAGACACAGCCAGCAGCACCAGAGACTCAGCCGGCAGCACCAGAGACACAGCCAGCAGCTCCAGCACCAGCCCCGGAGACACAGCCAGCGGCACCGGAGACTCAGCCGGCAGCACCAGCACCAGCTCCAAGCGGTAATGGACAGTCTATCGTAGACTATGCAATGCAGTGGGTAGGACAGTGTAATTATGTATGGGGCGGTACAAACCTGACACCAGGAGGCGGTGTTGACTGTTCTGGATTTACCATGAACGTATACGCAGCATTCGGTATCAGCCTTCCGCACTACTCCGGCGAACAGATCAACTATGGACAGGCTGTATCATACGAGCAGCTGCAGCCAGGTGATCTTATCTGCTTCTCAGGCCATGTAGCAATCTATATCGGCGGCGGCATGATGGTTCATGCAGCAAGTGCAGAGAGAGGTATCGTAGTAGATAATGTATTCTATAACAAGCAGCCGATCGGATATCGTCGTCTTGTATAAATAATTAAAATTCAAGGCCGTCTGTCAGAGTTGACAGGCGGTCTTATTTTCGTGTATTATAACCGTAAGAAACGAAGACATTAACAGTTAACGTTAACTGGGAAAGAAGGTAATATTGCATGAGACGTGATAAAGTCAATTACTATCTGGATCTGGCAGAGATCGTATCCCAACGAGGAACCTGCCTTAGACGCCGCTACGGTGCTGTTATCGTAAAAAATGATGAGGTGGTATCTACTGGCTATGTTGGTTCCCCGCGAGGACGCAAAAACTGTACTGATTTAGGTTTTTGTATCCGACAGAAACTTCAGATTCCAAGGGGTGAGCGCTATGAATTGTGCAGAAGCGTTCACGCTGAGGCAAATGCCATAATCAGTGCATCAAGAGATCAGATGATCGGAAGCTCTTTATATTTGACAGGAGTAGAAGCAGATACAGGTGAATATGTAAAAAATTCCAACAGCTGCTCCATGTGTAAGCGAATGATCATAAATGCAGGTATCGAGACTGTATATGTGCGTGATGATAAAGATAATTACCGAGTCGTAAAGGTAGCAGACTGGATTGAAAAGGATGAATCACTAGAGGGCACATTCGGGTACTAAGCAAAACATGAAATTTGGCTAATTTTATCTTGATTTTCGACAGGCGGTCATATATAATTAGGGGTGGTGTCCATGCGGCAGATTTGTTCGTGTGCGTTTGGCAGAAAAGAATGCAAGAAGCGTAAAGACACCATGAAACCTAGGCTGGCGAAGCAAATGGTAAAAGGGCTTCGTCTGTGTGAGAATGTCACAACAACAGGAAGGAAAAGACAAATGATACATCAGCAATACGAAGTAGATGACCATCTTCATGAAGAATGCGGCGTGTTCGGCATTTACGACATGGATGGCAATGACGTAGCGTCGACTATTTATTATGGTCTTTTTGCTCTGCAGCACAGAGGTCAGGAGAGTTGCGGTATCGCGGTAAGCGACACTAGCGGTCCCAAAGGACTAGTACTGAGTCATAAAGGAATGGGTCTGTGCAACGAGGTGTTTACCCCGGAAGACTTAGAGTCAATGAAAGGAAACATCGGTGTAGGCCACACCAGATACTCGACGGCAGGTAGTTCTACGAGAGAGAATGCACAGCCGCTTGTATTAAACTACATCAAAGGAACACTAGGCCTGGCACATAATGGCAACCTGATCAATACGCCGCAGCTGCGCCAGGAGCTTGCAAGAACAGGTGCAATCTTTCAGACGACAATCGATTCTGAGATTATCGCGTACATGATTGCAAGAGCCAGAGTTGAACAGCCGACCGTACAGGCAGCTGTCGCAGAGGCGATGAAAAAAATCAAGGGAGCGTATTCACTTGTTGTCATGAGTCCGAGAAAGCTCATTGGAGCAAGAGATCCATATGGCTTTAGACCGCTGTGTATCGGAAAGCGTGGCAATGCCTATATACTGGCATCAGAAAGCTGTGCACTTGACACTATCGGTGCTGAATTTGTCCGTGACGTAGAGCCGGGCGAGATTGTCACCATCACACAAAAAGGAATTGAATCAAACCGAAGCATGTGTATCCCAAAGGAGCAGCATGCAAGATGTATTTTTGAATATATTTATTTTGCCAGACCAGATGCCTATATTGATGGCGTAAGTGTATATGAGAGCCGTCTGATTGCAGGACGTTCTCTTGCAAAGCATCACCCAGTTGATGCTGATCTTGTTGTCGGTGTTCCGGAGTCTGGTAATGTCGCAGCTATGGGTTATGCGATGGAGAGCGGCATTCCGTATGGCATGGCATTTGTAAAGAACAGCTATGTCGGCAGAACCTTTATCAAGCCAAAGCAAAGCAGCCGCGAGTCAAGTGTTCGCATTAAGCTGAACGTACTTACAGAGGCTGTAAAGGGAAAGCGTGTCATCATGATTGATGACTCAATCGTGCGTGGAACCACAAGTGACCGTATTGTAGGTATGCTTCGTGAGGCAGGTGCAAAGGAAGTTCATGTAAGAATCTCCTCACCGCCGTTCTTGCATCCGTGTTACTTTGGAACTGATATTCCATCTGAGGATCAGCTGATTGCTCACAACAGAAGTGTAGATGAAATCTGTAAGATTATCGGAGCTGATTCCCTCGCATATTTAGACGAGGAATGTCTGTATGAAATGTCAAAGGGACTTGGCATTTGTACTGGATGCTTCAATGGCAAATATCCGCTGGATCCGCCAACAGAGGACATCCGCGGTGACTATCAAAAGTAAAAAGATATAGAAGAAAGGTTGGTTTACTATGGCAACAGATCGTTATACAAGCCCACTTTCCGAGCGCTATGCCAGCAAGGAAATGCAATATATTTTTTCACAGGATAAGAAGTTTACCACATGGAGAAAGCTGTGGATCGCACTTGCAGAGAGCGAGAAGGAGCTGGGATTAAATATTACAGACGAGCAGATCGCTGAGCTTAAAGAGCATCAGAATGATATCAATTATGATGTTGCAAAGGCGAGAGAGAAGGAAGTTCGTCACGATGTTATGTCTCACGTTTATGCATATGGTGTACAATGTCCAAAGGCAAAGGGTATCATCCATCTGGGTGCAACCAGTTGCTATGTAGGTGACAACACTGATATGATCATCATGCGTGAGGGATTGCAGCTTGTAAAGAAGAAGTTAGTCAATGTCATTGCTGAGCTGGCAAAGTTTGCAGACCGCTACAAGGCGCTGCCGACACTGGCATTTACTCATTTCCAGCCGGCACAGCCAACCACAGTCGGAAAGCGTGCAACGCTTTGGATGATGGAGCTTGTGCAGGATTATGAGGATATCTGCTATGTAATCGATTCCTTAAAGCTTCTTGGCTCTAAGGGAACAACAGGTACACAGGCATCCTTCATGGAGCTGTTTGACGGTGATCATGCAAAAATCAGAAAACTGGATCAGATGATCGCAGATAAGATGGGCTTTGCTGGTGTATATCCTGTTTCTGGACAGACCTACTCCCGTAAGGTAGACAGCCGTGTATTAAATGTACTGGCTGGTATTGCAATGAGTGCACATAAGTTTACAAACGATGTGCGTCTTCTGCAGCACTTAAAGGAGGTAGAGGAACCATTTGAGAAGCATCAGATCGGTTCTTCTGCAATGGCATATAAGAGAAATCCAATGAGAAGTGAGCGTATTGCTTCCTTGGCAGACTATGTGATCTCAGATGCTATGAATCCGATGCTTGTCGCTTCAACTCAGTGGTTTGAGCGTACACTTGACGATTCTGCAAACAAGAGAATCAGTATTCCAGAGGGCTTTTTGGCAGTTGACGGTATTCTTGATCTTTATCTGAATATCGTAGACGGAATGGTTGTTTATGAGAAGGTAATTCACAAGCATCTGATGGCAGAGCTTCCATTTATGGCAACAGAGAATATCATGATGGATGCAGTAAAGGAAGGCGGAGACCGTCAGGAGCTGCATGAGAAGATACGCCAGCTGTCCATGGAGGCTGGACGTAATGTCAAGGTAAACGGTCTTGACAACAACCTGCTTGATTTGATTGCAGCAGATGATACATTCCACCTGACAAAAGAGCAGCTGCAGCAGTGCATGAATCCAGAGCGTTACACAGGACGTTCTAAGGAGCAGGTAGAGGATTTCCTCGCAGAAGTAATAAATCCAATCCTTGCTAAGAACAAGGAAGACCTTGGTATGACAGCAGAGATTAACGTATAAGAAAGGTAAGGTAACTGATATGGCAAGAGCAATTGTAGGCGCCAATTGGGGCGACGAGGGCAAAGGTAAAATTACTGATATGTTAGCACAGGAGTCTGACATTGTAATCCGTTTCCAGGGCGGAAGCAACGCTGGACATACAATTATCAACAATTATGGAAGATTTGCAATGCACCTTCTTCCATCCGGCGTGTTCTCACAGCACACTGTAAATATCATTGGAAATGGTGTTGCACTGAACATTCCGTATTTTATAAAGGAGTTAAACAGCTTAACTGAGCAGGGCGTTCCGAAGCCAAACATTATGGTTTCTGATCGTGCACAGATCCTGATGCCATATCATGTAGCACTGGATACCTACGAGGAAGAGCGTCTGGCAGGAAAGTCCTTTGGTTCAACACGTTCCGGTATCGCTCCGTTCTACTCTGATAAGTATGCAAAGATTGGCTTCCAGGTAAGCGAGCTGTTCGGAGATATGGACGAGTTAAAGGAAAAGTGCGAGCGCATCTGCACCTTAAAGAATGTTATGCTTGTTCATCTGTACCACAAGGATCCATTAAATGCAGATGAGATTTTCAATACACTTATGGAATACAAGGAGATGATCGCTCCTTACGTAGCAGATACAGGACTTTACCTGCATCAGGCAATCAAGGAAGGAAAGAAGATTCTGTTAGAGGGACAGCTTGGTACCTTAAAGGATCCAGATCATGGTATCTACCCGATGGTAACTTCTTCCTCTCCATTAGCAGCATACGGTGCAATCGGCGCAGGTATCCCGCCATATGAGATCAATGAGATCACAACAGTTGCAAAGGCATATTCTAGTGCAGTAGGCGCAGGTGCATTTGTCAGCGAGATCTTCGGTGAGGAGGCTGATGAGCTTCGTAAGCGCGGTGGTGATAAGGGTGAGTTTGGTGCTACCACAGGCCGTCCGAGACGTGTGGGATGGTTTGATGCAGTTGCAACAAGATATGGCTGCCGTGTGCAGGGAGCAACAAGCGTTGCACTTACAGTACTTGACCCGTTAGGCTACTTAAAGGAGATTCCGATGTGCGTAGGCTATGAGATCGACGGCGTTGTAACAAAGGATTTCCCAACCACTCAGAAGCTTGAGAAGGCAAAGCCGGTATACAAGGTACTGCCAGGCTGGAACTGCGATATCCGCGGAATCCGCAATTACGAGGATCTGCCAGAGGCTTGCCGCAACTATATCGACACCATCGAGCAGGAGATTCAGGTTCCGATCACACTCGTATCAAACGGACCGGGAAGAGAAGAGATCATCCACAGAGAGTCAAAGTTACAGTAATATTTACAAATAAAAAGAGCAGGCAGGGCATCCCCTGTCTGTTCTTTTTTGAGACGAAAAATATAGTGGACTTTCTAATGTTTATGTGTTAAAATGAAGCCGTGAAAAGTGCCACAAACCGCCTAAAACAGCGGAAAATGACACTTTTATAAAATTAAGTTCTGGGTAAAACAGCTTTGGAAAGTCAGACAGGAAATTCTCAGATCAGACAAGGAGCTAAAGAATAAATGGCAGGAACATTACAAATCAAACACGGGGCAAAGATGCGTGTGGCATATGACGCACCAGTCGGTCAGGAACCAAAATTTAATATGGTATGCACATTTAATAAGGCGATTGACGAGTCAGCGTTTCTTGTATCAGTTCCATTGGTTGGAGGAAAGGCGCTGATTCCAGAAGATACTCAGAAGATGCTGTTCCAATATGGAGACGGCGATGATGCACAGATCATTGCAGGCTATGTAGATGATACGGTAAAAGAAGGTATACGCCGTTATTGGAAGGTTCGTCGTGTCACGGAGCAGCGACAGTTAATCAAACGTATTGATGTCCGTATGAAGATTGAACTTCCAGTTCAATTCATGCAGGATACATGGGCACTCAACTCAGATGGTGAAATAGATAAGGAGCAGGGACAGACAATGGATATCTCCAACAATGGTCTTGCTGTTTACATGAACCATTGGTTTGATGTTGGAGAAAGCTGTATCTTCACGCTGCCACGAATAGGAACGGTATCAGCCGGACAGAAATCACATGATGTGGTCGGAGTTGTCTGCTGGATGCGAGAACTGCCAAAAGGCGGTGCTTTTCGTTTTGTAGCAGGTATTCAGCTGCGCTTTGCAGACCTTGAAGAGCGCAAACAGATGCAGGAATATGTGGCTTATGTAAAGAAAAGGTATAAGCTGTAAATGTCATGAAACTAGGAAAAAATAAAAAACAAAAGACGGATCAAATTATACGTATCGAAGAGCTTGAAGCTTTGATGCAAAAATATGGTGACGATTTAAAGCCAGAAGATATGGAAGATATCGTCAGCATGTATATGCCTCATAGAAAGCGCCGAAAACTTGGAGCTGCCCTGCTTCGTCTTGACAAGCTGCAGTTACTTCTATTAACGTTAATGCTAGTTGTCTGTATTCTCTTTATTACTGCATTCATGCAGGAGAAAATGGGCAACTTCACTATTAACCTGAACCGACTGGAGCTGTACAGAAAGGGTGTCAGTATAGCAGATACTGGAGACTTCAAGGGTGCGACAGCACGACTTACTGCAAGCACAGTAAAAGATGCGACAAACATCTCAATTGACGATATTCCTGAAGATGTGGATGACATAGATGGCGGTCATAATGGAAAAAACTATATGGCGTACACCTATTATCTTAGAAATGCAGGAAAGGAAGATTTAGGCTATGTTGCATCCATTACACTTGACTCATGCTCAAAAGGTGCAGAAGAAGCAGTACGAGTAGCAGTCTGGAGAAATGGAGAACGCACTGTTTATGCAGAACCGTCTGCAAATGGAGAGCCAGAAGAAGGATGCGTAAATTTTGAGTCCGACACGATTGTGTGCAGCTATGAAGAAACAAATTTTCTTGTCGGAAACGTAGATAAATACACAATTGTAATATGGATGGAAGGCGATGATCCAGAATGCGTAGACCGCATTATCGGAGGAAGCGTCGAGCTTAGCATGAATATTGATGCCGACTACGACGATCAGTCAAGTTTGTTATGGAAATTTGTTACCGATATTAAAGATACACTGTTTGACGACAAGCCAATTGATGCAGCCGGAAACGAAGCACCAAATGACAGTTATTATTCGGATCGAGTGATTACCTGGGAGAATCGAAGAAATAAGGATTAAGTAGTCAGTAGTCAGTGGTTAGATTGTTGCTAGCGAAAATTTGTGTTTGGTATGACCGGTGCCACAACCACCGATTATATATAAGGGGGAGATTCCACAAGGGAATTTTCCAGCGGCTGAATAATAAAAAAGACCGAACAAAAGATAGATTTGTATTGAGATCATATCCTCACCGAAAACGGCAGAGGAGATAACTCAATTAACCGGGCCCGGTGAGAGTCTGATCTGAATACAAAAGCCTTGTTCGATAAAAGGAAATATACATTTCAGCCGTAAAGGATTGGAGGAAATTATAATGAAGAAAGAAAATTTAGGAAGCGTAAAAGCTCTTAAAAAACAGCTTGGCGCAGCGGTTGCCATGGTATGCGTTGCAGCTGTAGCGCTCGGATCAAGTACATATGCTTGGTTTGTAAGTAACAACAGTGTAAAAGCTACAACAACGGATATCAGTGCGCAGAGTAACTCTGCTTATCTGGTAATTGACACAAAAACAACTTCTAAAACTTCTACATCTGCAACAACAGCAACTGATACAACTGCTGTAAAATTGTATCCGGCACAGGTTGTGAATGGAACAACTACTGGAAGCTATAAATTTGAAAGTGCATATGCAGCAGCTGCAGATAATGCGCTTGAAAAGGCTGCCACTCGTTTCACGGTAGGAACTAACGGAACAGCAGAAGAGGCTGTAAATAATTCTTACGCACATAAAGATACTTTCTATATTGGTACTGGTGGATACGATGGCAGCTTTACGAATCTTAAAGTTGAAGGTGTAACAGTATCAGCAAAGAATACTGATAAAGCAGATCTTGTTAATGCAATGAGAGTATTAGTTGTATGCGGAGACCAGTGGACAGTTTGGGAAAATGGTAAAGAAGTTATTTCAGTAGCGACACTTAAAACTGATGGCACTGCAACTGAAAACACTACATTAACAGCTAAATATACTGACGCTACAAATAAAGCCATCGCAGCTTCTGTATCAAAAGACAACGATGTTACAGTTGATGTCTATGTATTTTATGACGGTGCTGATGGTGAAGTTAACAGTGACAATTTAGCAGATCTTGCTGATTGTGGTGTAACAGTTACATTTACAGCAACACCTTCTCAGCCAGGAAACAACACACAGGCATAATTTAACTTTTCATACCCCACGGTTGTGGCGTGGGGTACATACCAAAGGGCAGAAGAGAAAATCTACTTTTTGGCATGTAGAAACAGTGAGGTAAAATATATGGCGAATATAAAGAAAATGAAAATGCAGCTGCTTGCAACGGCAGCTTCTGTAATGGTTACAGCTTTTGCATTGACATCAGCCACTTATGCATGGTATGTAACGAATAATAGGGTTGAAGCAACCACTACTAACATCAGCGCAACCACAAATGGTTTTATTCTTCAGATTGCAACAGCAGCCGAAGGTGCACAGCACGGTGGAGAACAGAAGTCATTGGCTGCCTCAACGAAGGGGCATAAAATCAGTCCTTCATCAACAAATGATTTTAAGAATTGGTATGTATGTCAGGGATGGAATGGAGAAGGAAAAGTTACTTCTTATACAAAGCCGACAATAGATGATACGCTGACCGGACATTACAAAGTAGGTGATACAGATCAGTATGCATATATCTGCAGTGAATATATTCTGTATACGATTACTCAATCAGGTCTTGCAGATGTATATCTGGATAATTCCGATGGGGATGCGATTACTGTTGGTGTGACAGGAGATGCTACATCAGATACCGTTCCAAATTCACTCCGTGTTGGTCTGGCAACGGTTGATGCTAATGGAAATGAAACTTTACGGGTGGTATATGCACCAGCTGAAGTGAAAGGTTCAGGCAATGATGCTCAGGCAATATCAGACAAGTGGACTTGTATCGATGGAACAAAACCAGTGGAAGTTACCTATCCATATATTTACACGAACCATTATACAGATCAGAATGGTGGCATTTGGGCGGCAACCAAGGCTGGTGATGATAAAGACTATACAGCTCCGACAGCCAATGGACAGAAAGTAGCATCCAATGTCGGATACGATGGAACGAAACTTCGTATTTATATCTGGATGGAAGGAACTGATGCTGATTGCGTCAATAATGCGGCTGCAGATGACCCAGCTCAATATAGTGTAACAGTAAAACTTGCAGGTGTTGCAGCAAGCGGAAATTAAATATGTCCTTTTGAAAGGTCATGGCACCAGAGTCATGGCTTTTCTTTTACCCCAATATTCCCCTATTGTCAACTATCCCCAATCTCCTTCACGTATTTTCGGTACATCTGATGAATTGCTATTTCCCCGACTTCTGGTATAGTCATGTAACTGAAAAGAGAACTTCAGAAGGGAGAAATGCAATATGCGAAAAAAGCAGGACATCATATGGGAACAAAGTACACTATGGGAATCGGTGGAGAAATGGGTGACTAAGTATTTGAAAAAGAATCACTCAGAATATCGTGAACTCCAGGTAAAAGCAATGAGAATTGTGGAAGAAAATCCAGCACTGCGGATACTGATAAATAGTATGGAAGGTATAGTGTTAACACCGGAAGATCATAAAGCCTTACATAAATACATCGAAACAAAGGATGAGATGACAATATTCGAATATGAATACTATTATCTTGCAGGACAGATAATGACGTTTTCTTATGGGAGAATGTTAGCACAGTTAAAGAATGAGATGCTGAATGAGGATTCTGAGGCATCCACGCACTTAATTGAATTGCTTACCAGTATTCGTTCCGATGAGCTGGAAAAACAGTTATTGGGCAACCAGAGTGACAGGAACGGTGGCCATTTAATTGGGTGGTGGCTTAATTAGTGTCCCGGTGGCTCAATAAGTATCTGTGGCCACAAAACGAGAAGACTAGAGAAAGGTTACAGTTCATGGATAAGCCAATATCGCGGTCAAATTCGAAGGTGAATGGATTTCACGAGCCGGACACTTGAAGCAGGTCTTTCAAAATAATGTATAATAAGAAAGAACATAATAGGAGCCTGCGGAGTTTGGGGCAACCACGGTGACAGGAACGGTGGCTATTTAATTGGGTACGGTGGTTTAATTAGTGTCCCGGTGGCTCAATAGGCATCTGTGTCCACAAAACGAGAAAATTTTACAAAATATGAAGACGAAGTAACAGTGAGAGGGAGCCTAAGATGGTATTGACACTGCTGAGACTGTGTGGTATGCTTATAACAAAAAGGAATCAATATGATACATACTGATATATAAACGAAAGGTACATAGGATGCGTCCTTACTATTTTGAAATCATAGATAGAAGGAAGAAAATATTACAAAAAATAATTTTTGAGAAGGAGCAGCCTATGCCAAGAAAAGCGAGAAAAAAGAGTAGCTTATGCATTAATCATGTCATTTTGCGCGGAGTTAATCAGCAAATAATTTTTGAAGATGAGTATGATTATCAGCAGTTTATTGATATTTTGAGGTATTATAAGGATGAAGAAAAGTGCAGTTTTAAGTTATATTCGTATTGCTTAATGGATAATCACGTTCATTTGCTGCTAGAGCACACAACCGTTAGCTTAGATGAGATTATGAAACGGATTGAGATCAAATTTGTTAAGTGGTACAACAAAAGATATCGACGCATAGGCCATTTATTTCAAGAAAGGTATAAGAGCGAGCCAGTAGAAGACATAGAATATTTGAAAATAGTATTTCGGTACATTCACCAGAATCCTTTGCATGCAGGAATAGAAAAGGTACCTGGAGCCTATCCGTGGAGCAGTTATCATGATTATGCCAATCAGGATAATTCGTTTATAGATATTGAAAGAATTTTTGACCTTTTTCAAAACTATGAGGAGTGTATGACCTATTTGCATACGTTATCTGATAAAATGTGCATGGAACTTCAATCTTTTGGTATATATGGAATATCCGATGAAGATGCAATGGAAATCATTCAGAAGAAAACTGACTGTAAATCACCAGCGGATTTTCAACGTCTGGGACTCCTTAAAAGAAATCAGTACTTAAAAGAATTAAAGGATTCTGGTATTTCAGTTCGCCAATTGAGTAGGCTTACAGGAATTTCTAGAGGTGCAATAAACGCAGCGATTAATCAAAGTTAAGGAACGAAGAGAGGAAAAAAGCCACCAGGGACAATAAAAAGGCCAACGTCCCTGTCCCTGTGGCAACCCCGTGTTTTCTTAACACAAATTTTATAGACATGGTGTTATAATTGCGACTATAGTAAACAAAAGGACTACGAAGGGAGAATATAAATCATGAAATTCAGAACACAGAAAATCAC
>ENA-ORUQ01001303-ORUQ01001303.1-human-gut-metagenome-genome-assembly--contig:-NODE-1303-length-24443-cov-10.617640_pt1 | contig 24443 bp, 15 predicted proteins | sample MGYA00242081_ERZ509211 | MGnify/ENA primary metagenome ERZ509211 (study PRJEB26280, sample SAMEA2338785) | human gut metagenome | biome: human gut; feature: human-associated habitat; material: faeces...
AGATAGTAATCATCGACAGTCAAATGAATTACCGAGGAAAACTTGACACTTACCCTTAGTCTAAAAAAACTTGCTTTATCGCTCAAAATTGCATATAATTTCTTTTATGCAGTCTTATCTATAACTGAAACTTATACATTGAAAGGATTACCACCGTGTTAGAAGCTATTTACAAAAGAAGAAGTATCCGTCATTTTCTCCAGAAACCGATTCCCCAGGAAGACCTGAACCAGATCCTGGAAGCCGGCATGTGGGCCCCCTCTGAAAAGAACGCCCAGCCCTGGAAATTCATCGTCATCCGCGGCGCCGAAAGAAAAGCCATGGTGAAATGCCTGAAGGAAGGCATCATGAAAAACAGAAAAGGCGAAGAAAACGCCATTTTCGGGAAGAAATACGAAAAATTCATTCCCTCCGCCATCTACACCGCCCGGGTGCTGGAACAGGCGCCGGTCATCGTATTCGTCATGAACACCAAAGGCCTGAACTACCGCGAAGACCATCCCAAGGACGAATACCTCATGGAACTGGCCGACATCCAGTCCATCAGCGCTGCCATCCAGAACATGTGCCTCGAAGCCACCAACCGCAACATCGGAAGCCTCTGGACCTGCAACGTCTTCTTTGCCTACGACGAACTGAAAGAATGGCTCCATGAAGACGGAGAAATGGCAGCTGCCATCGCCTTCGGCTACACCGACAAAGAAGTCCGCCCCCTGCCCAGAAAACCTATGGACCAGGTGGTCGAATACCGCGGCGACTACCCCGACGAATGGAAAGACATGCTGAAATAAGAAAAAAACAGTGGACTTTCTCCACTGTTTTTTTCATGCCCTCCTGCCAGGCAGGAGGAAAAGCCAAAAGCCGGCAGCCCCCTCCATCCTCCACTCCTTTTCCCATGGAAAAACGCCTTCGTCTGCGGGGAACGAAGGCGTTTTCAGGAACCAAGAGCGTGGCTCCTTTAAAATACTGCCAGAGGAAAGGAGGGGATTCATTGCCCTGCCGCCATCACTAACGAGCTCAATTCCGGATCCACATTTCATCTGACTATGAAAAAACGAATCACTGAGGTTGTGATGCTAATACAAATCTACAAACGGGGTTTATATGCAGACAGCAGCAGGATTTCCTCTGACAATGTGGTGGAGATAAGACCTTTCTTACCTCTGGCCTTAGTATAGCAGAAATAGCAAAAGAGTCAAATATCAAATAGTAAGGTTTCGATGTGTGCATCTTGCAATCAGCTCATACATGAGCGGCGGGCGATAACAAAAGAGACGTCAGATGATAGACGACAGACATCAGACGATAGTAGTCAGACGTCATCGGATGAGCTCTGCCTCATGGCCTGAAGCACACATGGTCATATAGTTTCTGCCAGCAGTCATTGGCTTCACTCATGCCGTAGGATTCGGGAATTTCACTGAAAAGCATATTGCGGATGGCATACTTCATATTTGCCCTCGTCTGCTCCTTTTCCTTCCAGTGATCCAGTTCCTTTTCTTTGTCCTTCACCAGCTTAACCATATCTTTGGCGCATTGCTTGACTTGGGCAATTTCTTTGGCGTTTAGCTTTTTGCCGGATACCAGAAGGTCAAAAACTGCCAGCTGCTCCTCATTGTCAAATCCTTCCCTCACATAGCGCTGCTGTTCTTCCGTCATTGATTCAGCCAGATGAAGGATTTCTTCAAATTCCTGCTGCAGCACCGCTTCATTTTTCTGCTCATTGTATCCGGTAATGATTTCCTCGTACCGGGCATACAGCTCCCTGCGAAGGTCATTGGAATTGATTTCCAGCATATGGAGAAGCTCTTTTTTCACAGCCGCTTTAATGGTCTCCAGCACCAGCGCCTTGTGCTTCCGCTTCACAAATTCCGCATCCAGCTTGTCAAAGTCGATTCGCGATAAATCAATCACCGCATTGGGCTCATCCTGAACGGCCCTGTCCATCCGGATATTCCGATTCATGATTTCATGGACCTTCACCAGGATAGGCGTGTAATCTTTCTCCCTTTTCTTTGGAAGGAGAAGGCGGGCAATGGAAATCAGGATTCCCTTCTTCTGCTTTTCTTCCTGGTTCAGGGTATTTTCTTCCAGATACCGGGAAAGGCGGAAAATATTGCGGGTAAGGAAGAGGAAATCCCTCTTTTTCTTCTCATCGCCGCAGAGGAGGTCTGCCCCGTCCTTCATCTGCTCCAGCACATCCAGATTTTCCGCTTCCAGTACACTGCCAAGAGAAAAGCCAAGAGTCTCAAGGATATGCTCTGCCTCTGCCATAAGAGAGAGCACCTTTTCTTTAAGGCGCCCCATATCCAGTACCACATCGCCGCCGCTGCTTCCTTCACGGAATGCATAGTCGTTCAATGCCTTCAGGAGCGGCCGCAGGATGCCTACATAATCAATAATAACGCCATTGTCTTTCCCATCATCCACCCGGTTGGCCCGGGCAATGGCCTGCATGAGATTATGGGCCTTCATGGGCTTATCCATATACAGGTAAGTCAGGCTTTTCACATCAAAGCCGGTGAGCCACATATCACACACGAAAGCCACGCGGAAGGGATGATTTCTGTCCTTGTAATCTTTCTTCAAATCATCCAGGTGTTGTGTCAGGAGCTTCCGGTAAGGCAGAATCTGAATGCCCCACTTTTGGAAATAGGCTTCCTCATTCTGGGAAGAGGAAATAATCACATGCATATCCGTTTCTTTCATCCAGTCGATTTTACGGGACAGCGCTTCATCTACTCCCACCAGAGACAGCTTCTTCTCCAGCTCACTGATTTTCTCCTGCCAGAAGGACTGCACCAGCTCATACATCATCACCGCCGACACCCGGTTCAGTGCCACAAACATAGCCTTCCCCGTGCCCCAATGACTGGAGTAATGATTCACGAAATCCTGGGCTATCCGCTCCAGCCGCGGACGGGCTATGAGGATATGGACCTGTTTTTTGAAATGCTGCTGCAGTTTTTCCTTCCCTTCCTCATCATCATTTTCCAGAGAAGAATCATCCAGGGTATCCACCAGCTCCTTTGTCATTTCAGGATTATGGAGATGGAGAATTTCCTCGCCTCTATTTTCATAATACAAAGGCACCGTAGCATGGTCTTCAATGGCACAGCGGAAATCGTAAATTGAAAGATACCCGCCGAAGGTACGCTCCGTCAGGTTATCGAACTTGAAAATCGGCGTGCCCGTAAACCCGATGCGGGATGCCTCCGGCAACAGCCGCAGCATATTTTCCGCAAATATTCCATACTGGCTCCGATGGGCCTCGTCGGAAATGACCAGAATTTCATGGTCCGTATGGATAGGCAGCGCTTCCGGATGGTTAAACTTCTGGATCAGGGTAAAAATAAAGGTCCGGTTCCCCTTCAGAAGAGAAATCAACTCATCTCCACTGGTGGGCATGGACTGCTTCTTTTCCTGTTTCGTCAACATGCCGCAGCCCTCAAAAGTGCCTGCCAGCTGGTCATTTAGTTCGTCCCTGTCCGTGAGCATCACAAAAGTCGGTGAACCACCAAGCACCCGAAGGATTTTCTTCGTGAGAAAAACCATGGAATAACTTTTGCCGCTCCCCTGGGTATGCCAGAAGACGCCGAGTCTTCCATGCTTCAGCTTTCTTTCCTTATAGGCCTCAAATGCTTCATTCACCCCCAGATACTGGTGGTTATGGGCTAGGATTTTGACAGCTGTCCCGTGGGAACGGTCGAAAAGAATGAAATTCTCAAGAATATCCAGCAGATTTTCCTTCGTGCACAGCCCCTTCAACATGCGCTTCAATTCCACATGGCTTTCATCATGTTCCTTCAAATGCTTCCACTGGGCAAAGAAGCGGAAGCTGCTGCCCAAGGTACCTACCCTGGCATCACTGCCATTGGACAGGATGGAAAAGGCATTATAATAGAAAAGCTGGGGCACCGTGTGCTGGTAATCGGTGTAATTATCCATGTAAGCATTTTCCACATCCACGTCCGGCCGCTTGAACTCAAAGAAAATGAGGGGAATCCCGTTCACAAAGCCCACCATATCGGCCCGGCGGTTATAGCTTTCACTGCCGATGCGAAGCTCCATCACCGCCAAGAAAGAATTTCTCTCCGCCTGCCGGAAATCGATGAGCCGCGCCTTTTTCATGGCTGTCCCGCCGGAAGGAAGGTCCACAGTCACTGGGATACCGTTCAGGATATAGTCATACTTCTTTTCATTGATGGCAAGAACTCCTTCACCGGCTGCATGGGCCAACATGGCAGACAGTGCTTCCTCCACCTGCTTTCCGTGCATCCAGGGATTCAGCCTCTTTAAGGCCTCCCTGAAATAGCGGACAAGAAGCACTTCTTCCGTTGATGCCCTGCCCAGGGAACCTTCCCGGCCGATGACTTCATGATTGTAGGCATAGTAGGTCTTCCACCCCAGCTCCTCCAGCACCTCCGCCGCCGGAAGCTGGACCAGATTCTTTTCGGAAGCATCCATATCCATACTTACACCTCCACTTCACCGCTCATCAACTTCGGAAGCAGCCTGTCCCGGGCTTCCAGAAGCAAAGGAATCATTCTATCAAATTTGGCAATTTGTGAATAAAGTGCAGCAACTTCTGATTCAAATGATGTTAAAATTCTTTCCGGTGGAATAAGTAACTCAATTTGATTTACATCTTTAGCGTATACATGAGGCTGAGCTGAGCCTTTTTGTAAATTTATCAAGATATTTGGATTTGATTTTAAAAAGCAATATATCCAATACAAATATTTTGTTGCGCTATCCTCTAAGAAAGAGCAGTCAGATGCCCATATATTTTCATGATATAAATTAACATATCCGGCATTGGCACCTGAAGCGCTGATAGTAATAACCGGTCCTATTACATTATACTCATTACAATAGAATGAGGGTGATATCCCTCCTGCAATCACAGGAATAGGTCCTGGTTCTATATTTGCACTGATAATTGTCTTGCCCCGGTTAAATTTACCTATATCTGATAATGTGCCATTCCTCCATCCTTCCTCCTTACCATCATGAAAATGATTTTCCCATCCAGGATAATGAAATTTCACAAACCATTCCTTATACAGCCGCTCCGCCGCTTCTTCCAGTAGCTTTATCTGGCGGCGATTGTTTTCAATGAGGTCGTCGTAGGCAGAAAGAATTTGACCGATTCGTTTTTGTTTTTTCAGTGAAGGCAACTCAATAGATAAATTCCTGATGATTGGCATATTCACATGTGCTACAGTCGATCCATTAGCATTGCCCAACAGATTATTTTGTTGTTTAGGTGCTAACAAGAAATATAACAAAAAATCTGGGTCAACTAAATCCATATTAGGTCTCAGTAATACCGTCCTCTGCCCGAGGCAAACTTTCATCCCATTCTTAATGATAGCGATATTACCAGCAGGCGCTTCTCTTGCCAATATCAAATCATTATCCTGTGGTATTGCTCTTACGTTTCTTCTGTCATATGTTTTTTTAGATACGCGTTGTACATTATCTAAATTAAAACGACCTCTTTCAATGTTAGGGGTCCTGATTAGCGGATATCCCTCCCCTTCATTTGGAGCGGTACTGTGTGGGCAGTCAACAATGAGTAGGCATACATCTTTTAACTTCATAGACCCATGTCCTCCAAATTTCTTGTAATAGCATTCATGAGACCATTCGATTCTTTTTGCAGCGACAGAAGTTCCCTGTGGATTTCTTTCATACGGCCGTGAAAATCCACGCCATCATCTTTCTCCGGCGCCACCCCCACATAGGCACCGGGTGTGAGGGACCATTTTTTATTTTCGATTTCCTTCCGAGACGCTATATAGCAGAGGCCGGGGATGTTCCGATACTCTCCATCTCCAAATTTATCAGTAAGCCAGCGGGCTTCCTCCAGAAGGACTGACAACTCAGAAAAGCTTTCCTTCGCTTCCTCCAGTGCTTTCTGCATGTCCTTCTTGTAAGCCGTCCAGCGGACTTTCCTGCCGCCGGTAAGGGCATCCAGTTTTTCCCGCTGTGCTTTGCCCCGAAGACTTCCGATGGCATCCATCACCTGTCCGGCAGCAGCAGAAAGAAGATTCTCTGTCTTTTCCTTTGCACTCAGGCCATAGCAGTCAGTAATGGAAGGGGCCTGCCCGATTACCTTTTCCGCTTCGGTAACATTCTTTGCTATTTCTTCTTTTCCCTCCGGATAGAGAAATGCAGAAAGGGCCTCACAGTCCTTTTTCCATGCTTCCACTGCTTTTCCCGCTTCCTTCAGGTAAAGCGCCAGCAGTTTTTCATATTTATTCTTTTCGCCGCGGTACAGACTGACAATGGCTTTCAGATTCGCCAGCTGCCAGGGCGTCCATTCATTCAGCGTCCTGTCCACCACGGTGTAGTATTTCCGTGCATCAATAAAGAGCACCCGGTCCAGCAGTTCTTCTTTTTTACCTTTATCAAAGAACCAAAGGGTGCAGGGCAGAGATTTCGTATAGAAGAAATTATTATTCACACTGATAAGCACATCTACATGTCCCGTAGAAACCAGTTTCTTCCTGATTTCCACATCAAGATGACTGTCTGTAGCAGCAGAAGCCATAACAAAACCTGCTCTCCCCCTGCCCGGTTTCAGATAAGCATAGAAATAGGAAATCCAGAGATAATTGGCGTTAGTAAACTCTTTTGCCTTATTGATGGCCGGGGCGCCGAAGGGAAGCCGCCCCGCCTGGATGCACTTATCCGATTTCACTTTATCCACATTAAAAGGTGGATTAGCCATGACGTAATCACAGCCGCCCTCCAGATGATGGGCGTCACTGTAGAAGGTATTGGCATCTTCACCATAGAGAATCTGCCCCGACAAACCATGGACCGCCATATTCATTAGGCAGAGATGGCCATTATATTCCACCTTTTCCTGTCCCTTAAAGGTCATCACATCATTGGCCGCCATTCCTTCCCGATTGATAAAATCGCCGGTCTGTACAAACATGCCGCCAGAACCGCAGGCCGGGTCCAGCAGGATGCCCTTCTTCGGTTCCAGAACGTAAACAATCATTTTTACCAGAGATTTGGGCGTGAAAAAGACCCCATCGTCCTGGGCCACGTTCTTTGCAAACTTATTCAGGAAATATTCATAAATCCGGCCGATAATATCACCACCCACATCGTCCAGCACATCATTATTGAAAAGGCGGAGCAGTTCATGAAGCAGGGCGTCGTTATTAAATGCATGATATTCTTTGGGAAGGATACCTTCCAGCTGGGACGATTCCTTTTCAATGAGCTCCATGGCATGGTCCAGCATTTCCCCCAGGGACGTAATCGTTTCACCCCGGTCATTGAGAATGCCGCAGGATGATACGTTGTCCGGAAGGTTCACAAGGAAATCATACCTTGCTTCCAGTGGAATATATAAAGCGCTTTTAGACTTAAATTCATCCTTTTCCACCGGCAGCGGCTTTCCATGAAAAGTAGGCCTGTTCTTCAAAAGCTCTTGCTCTACCATTTTGTACCGGCCAAAGGCATAGCGAAGAAAAATAAGTCCCAGTACCGGCATACAGTATTGATTCGATGTGAGCTTGGAATTGGCCCGAAGGTCATCGGCTGCTTTCCATAGATTATCTTCCAGCTTTCTCAATCCCTTTACATCCATACCTGTCTCCTCCGATTTCCCTGATTTCTCCTGTTTTCTTTATTGTACATGATATGAAAGTCACCTGCCAGCAGGGTGAAAAGGGAATCTATACGTCATAGCAGAATTTTTCAAAAAATTTTCGAGACCAGAGGGTATAAAAATGAAACATCTCCTCATTTTCAGCTACACCAAGGCCTTCTGTAATCTTATCAAATTGTTCGGCATTTCCGGCCAGTTCAAAGAACCGCAGATCATATCGAAATTTATGCAGAGCCCCATTCCGCAAGCTGCACTGAAGTAGACGAAAGCCCGGGAAACTGATATCAGATTAGCGGACAATAAAGCAGGGAGGTTTTTTGCAAAATAAAATACCGATTGACATGAGTCAATCGGTATTCCGGCATGTGGTTGATTAACTTCAACCTCTCCCATCTCTAAACTGCCTATGCGGCAGTAAACGCTCATGGCATTGGCATGATGGACTTTCATATTTTCTAAACTGCCTATGCGGCAGTAAACCGGAGAATAAGCCGGCAGTGAATCGATTGTATCGACTCAAACTATTTTATGCCCTTATTTTACCAAAGTTTTATTCTTTTTTACAGGCCCAAGTCTTTATTGGTAAGGCTTTCCCGGACTCAGGAATTTTCATTGGTCATTTAATGCCCCATGAAGACCTTCACCTTCTCAACTGTCACTGCTGCCCCTTCTTTTTCCGCCACGCAAAAAACTCCCTGAAACGGGCACCGAAATATGGTAAATATCTCTCAACGTCCCATTTCCTGCCCCGGGAGGGCAAGATTGAAAGACCGGATTCATTGATTACACACTTCGCTGATAAGGATGTTTCCATTTGATATATTTCTGTTAAAAAACTGCTCATGATTTCTTCCGGAAGGAAAGGTTGGGCCTCCTCGAACAAAAAAGCAGGCCATCCTCTGAAGCACCGCTCTGGGCGGAGAGAGGATGACCTGTTTTTTAGTTTCTCTTATTTTTGTGCAGCTCGAATAAAGCCAAAGTTACGTTAATCCAGTTCGCCGCTGGCGATACGCCTGCCTTCCTCGTCATGACGGAAAAGGTGGTTTTTCCGTGAGCGGAAGCGGATTTTGACTTTATCATTGATATGAAATTCACGATCTCCAAAGACTACGGCCGTAAGAATCAGCCCCAGCACATCCAGCTTAACCACTGTTTCCATTCCACTGGGAAGGGCTGAGTAAACTTTGGCTTCAATGGTACCTTCATCAGAAATTTCAATATTTTCCGGTCTTATGCCTAAAAGCAGGGATTCGCCTTTCTCCGCTTCCATGGAATCTAAAGCATGGAAATGGATTGAGGCTGATCCCATATGCAGAAGCACTTCCTGCTCCTGCCTGCTTTCTACTTTCACAGGAATCAGGTTAATGCTTGGATTACCTATAAAATCCGCAGTAAATGCATTAGACGGGCAGTTATATACAGTCAATGGTGCGTCAAATTGCTGGAGTTTACCTTTTTTCATAAGGGAAATCCGGGTAGCCAGTGTCATAGCTTCCAACTGGTCATGAGTTACATATACAAAGGTGGAATCTGTTTCCATATGGAGACGTTTCAGTTCCGAACGCATTTCCATGCGAAGCTTTGCATCTAGATTGGATAAGGGTTCATCCATGAGAAGAATGCGGGGACCTGTTGCCAAAGTGCGGGCTATGGCAACCCGCTGCTGTTGGCCGCCGGAAAGTTCTGCCGGATAGCGGTCTTTATATTCTTCAATCTGCAGCATTTTCATAAGCTTGGAAGAACGCTCCCTGATTTTTTCCTTTTCCCAGTTCAAATTTTCAAGGCCAAAGGTAATATTCTGGAGCACTGTCATATGTGGCCAAAGGGCATAATTCTGAAACAGAAAGCCAACGTTCCGCTTCTGCGGCGGTACATCAATCCCTTTTTCAGAAGAAAAGACGGTCTGTCCATCAATAATGATTTCTCCTGAAGTCGGCGTTTCCAGGCCTGCAATCATACGCAGGGTCGTTGTTTTACCACAGCCTGACGGCCCCAGAAGGGTAATGAAATCGCGGTCTTTTATAACCAGATTCAAATGGTCTACGGCGTTGGTATGATCAAATGTTTTCGTGACGTTTTTTAAGATAATTTCAGGCATCTTCAACCAATCCCCTTATCAATAGACGCTCCGGTGAGCTTATTAATAATCCAGTTCACAAATAATACGACAAATACGATCAGCAGGTTAATGGCATTGGCATACTGATTCCAGCCTTTTTCGTTGTACTGGAAAAGCATGGTTGTCAATACAGCCGTAGACGGTGTAACAAGCAGGATAAAGAGAGATAACTCTCTCATGCAGGAAATAAACGGCAGCAGATACCCTGAAAGGATGCTGGTCTTCTGAATAGGAATAATAATACGGACCATACGCTTCCACCAGGGAATCCCCATAATAATGGCTGACTCTTCTATTTCATTTCCCAGCTGCAGCATACAGTTGATGCCGGATTTGGAGGCAAAAGGCAGATATTTTACTGTTCCAATAAGGGCCAGAATGGCAAATGTGCCATAAAGAGCAGGAATCGGTCCACGTGGAACACTGAACATAGAAAGGTAAATAGCCCCGAAAGCCATACTTGGAATCAGGTAGGGGAAAAAGGTCAGATGACTGACTGCATTAGACAGGAAAGTCCCCTTTTTGCGAACAATGGAATATCCGGCCAGAATGCCAATGGTACCGGCAAAGAATGCACAAATCACTGAAAGCACAAGGCTGTTTATCAGTCCGTGATACACGCTGTGATTTCTAAGAATTCCAGGTTCTCCATTAGCAATGTCTGTCGAACCGGCACCGGTCCAGAAAACGGTACTGAAGTTGCTGAGTGAATAATTTCCCGGTTCCACAATGAAGGATTCCACCGCGAAAGTAATAAGCGGTACTACCGTTACACAGATAAGAAGGATAGAAAGAATAACGGAAAGAGGGTTCCTGAGTGAACGCAGCTTCACCAGAGAAATCTGGGAACTTTTCCCGGTAATCGTTGTATAGGATTTACGGCTGTCCAGTACTTTCTGGTTCACCAGCATAATCCCTACGCCAATCAGGATAAGCACCAGAGCCATGAGATATCCATAACCCGGGTTTAACCCCTGCAGTGTTCTATAGAGCTGGGTCGTAAGCACCTGATATCGCACCGGCGCCCCAAGGAAAGCCGGCACTGCAAAAGCACTCATGGAACTTGAAAACGCGAGAAGGAAAGTAGAAAGAATCGCCGGTTTCACCATAGGCAGAGTGATTCTCTTTAAAATCTGCATCCGCGATGCATGGAGAAGCTGTGCAGCTTCTTCCAGATTAGCATCCATATGCTTCAGAATCCCGCCTATCAGAATATAGGCAAAGGGTGCATAATGCAGTCCCTGAACCACAGAAATCGGGAAAAAGCCATAGGCGAACCAGTTGGGCGTAACAATTCCGGTAAGTGCCGTGAATATGCCGGGCACCCCGCCTACCAGTGGATTTCTAAAAAAGTCCAGCCATGCCAATGCCAATGTCCAGGAAGGCATGATATAGGGAACCACAAACAGTGCTGAAAGCAATGGTTTAAACCGGATGTCACTTCTCGTAATAAGCCATGCCATCCCGCCCCCGCAGCCAATTGCAATGACACAGGTAGCAATGGAAATCATAATAGTATTCCAAAGCGGTTTATAAAAAATATTAATACTGTTCTGACCATCCATCAGTACCTTGCGCCAATGATAATCCGTAAAATCTCCTGCATGCGTTCCATGAATACGCATAACCTCAGAAGAATGAACCGTCACTGTATCCATAACGATGGAAAGCAGCGGCAGAAGTGTAAGAAGTACCAGGGCCACAAAAAGCACCACCAGTATCACATTATAAGGCTTTCGGAAAAACATCTTCAGCCTGACAGCTGCATTCATAATTAAGACCTCATTCATTATATAGAAAACCGGGAATGAGGGAGAACCGCGCTGATCGCTTCACAGATTCCCGCATCATGTCCCGGTGTTCCAATACTTACATAGATTTCTTTCAGATAAACTGACTGATAAATTCTTCGACTTCCGCACGATGTTCAAAAATATACTGCGGATCATCGCCTACAAGTACCTTTTCCCATTCAGCCAGCGGTTTATCTCCTTTAGCTACAGCAATGGTCGTATTACCGGAATAGGTACCCATATCGGAAGACCAGCTCTTGAATCCTTCCTGTGTCATCAGGTACTGGATAAAGAGTTTTGCTGCTGCCGGATGTTTTGCGCCTTTCACCATCAGCACATACTCCGGATAATAGAAGCCGGAATATGGATTAATGTTATCCGCAGCTGCCAGGGCCAGGTTCTTTTTATCTTTATAACGAATCTTGGAATAGTTCAAAAGTCCTACGGCCGTGTTATCCTGACCCTTCACACCGATGGATTCAGTCATAGATGTATCACTGGATCCCATAACAAGACCATTGGTAAAAGCCAGCTTAATCCATTCATACCCTGCATTAGGCGTAGTCAGTTCCAGTTTCTTGTGATAATAATCTTCATAGGCTTTGGCCAGTTTGTCTGATATCTCAGGCTTTGTAAGCATAGTCAGGAAATTGGCATTAATACCTTCCTGCATCGGACTCTTAAAGAAGAATTTTCCCTTCATGGATGGATCTGTAAGCTGCCAGATATTGGAAATCGGACAGGGCTTCCCGTTTTCATCGTTATACATAAATACCTTATTCATGTAGGCAAATACAAGAGGCGTCTGATTCTTCTCAGGAATATCACCTTTCAGGTCTGCCGGGATGTAATTTTCAAGATAGCCGCTTGCCAGAAGTTCTCCATACACACGGCCTGAATCCTGACAGATAACCATATCCGCACCGTCTGCATTTCCCTTCACTTCAGTAGTCACCTTATCAATCAGTTCAAAATCCTTCATGTCGCTGGCTTCCACCTTGATGCCATATTTCTTTTCAAATCCGGCACCGGCCTTAGCAACACGGCTGGTAATAGAATAGACCTTAACGACCCCTTCCTTTTTAGCCTGATCAACCAGGTCAGCCTCTTTTTCACTTTTTACCTGAACAATATTTATAGAAGCCTTACCGGAAGCAGCACTGCTATCAGCCTTACCGGAACCGCCTCCACAACCTGCCACCAGCATAACCGCAAAACCTGCTGCCGCTGCAGCAATGAGACAACGCTTGAACCGATTCATTTTGTCCTCCCTTGGAATTTCTGAAGTTAAATCGCATGACTAAAATGAAATGCAGGCTTTTTACAAAGTCTTTACAATATTATATGCCCTATCCCTATAAATAACAATTTAAAAGCATATGAAAGTAATTTATAAATCGCTATAAAGTGTACTCAACCACCTGAACCGGCCAAAGCTGTGCACTCTTCATCAGTTGGTTCCTTTTCCATTTACATATTTCTCCCTTCGCCGGCCTGTCATTTCCTAAAAGACTCACGCTGCCCTCTCCTGCTCCATAGATATCGAAAGCCACGCAAAAAAACTCCCTGAAATCCTAAAGCGGGTACCGAAAGCGCCTCGGGAATTCCAGGAAGTTTTTCTATGAAGTTTTCAGCCGGCTGACAGGGAAGCGATCATAGGGAAGGGCGGCGATCCTGCTTTCCATGGATGTGCGCAGGCAGGATGTGGCGGCCGCTCTTCCGGGCTCCTCGCTTCTCTGTCTATAGAGTCATCCTGGCCGCAGCGGTGTCTCATGGGCTGTCGCAAAGGGGGCGGGGAAAGAGTATAATAAGGTAAATAATCTTTTAAAGAAGCGAGGAAACATTATGAAAATTTCCATTGCCGGTACCGGCTATGTGGGACTGTCCAACGCCATTCTTCTTGCCCAGCATCATGAGGTGACTGCGGTGGATGTGATTCCGGAGAAGGTGGATATGGTGAACCGCCGGGAGTCTCCCATTGCGGATGCCTATATTGAGGACTACCTGAAGCATAAAAATCTTTCTCTCACTGCCACTCTGGACGGGGACAGTGCTTACCGGGAGGCGGAGCTCATCATCATTGCGGCGCCTACGAATTATGATGATGTCACCGGCCATTTCGATACGAAGGCTGTAGAATCCATTCTGTCCCAGATCCAGCGGGTGAAATCGAAGGCGCTGGTAATCATCAAGTCTACCATCCCCATCGGCTACACCCAGAAGATTTCCGATAGGTACCCCGCCCTTTCCATCCTCTTTGCACCGGAATTTCTCCGGGAAGGGAAGGCGCTCTATGACAACCTCTATCCTTCCCGCATTATCGTCGGTATTCCGAAGGGGAAGGAACATCTTCTTTCAGGGGCCCGCCTTTTTGCGTCCCTCATGCAGGAGGGGGCCATTAAGGAGGAGATTCCTGTGCTCATTACGGGGTCTTCGGAAGCGGAGTCCATCAAGCTCTTTTCCAATACGTTTCTGGCCATCCGGGTGGCTTATTTCAATGAAATCGACACCTACGCCGAAGAAAAAGGGCTGCACACCGCCGATATCATCAAGGGCATGGGCTATGATCCCCGCATCGGCGATTTCTACAATAATCCTTCCTTCGGCTACGGCGGCTACTGCCTGCCCAAGGATACGAAGCAGCTTCTGGCCAATTACAGGGATGTGCCGGAAACCATGATCCGCGCGGTGGTGGAGGCCAATGAAACAAGGAAGCAGTACATTGCAGACCATATCGCGTCTCTTTCGCCAAAACGGGTGGGCATTTACCGCCTCACCATGAAGAGCGGCAGTGATAATTTCCGTTCTTCCGCCATCCAGGGTATCATCGAAAGGCTGAAGGAAAAGGGCATAGACCTTATCATTTATGAACCCACCCTGGACAAGGATACCTTTGAAGGCGTGCCCGTCACCCATGACCTGAACGGTTTCCGGGAGACATCGGACATCATCCTGGCCAACCGGGTGAGCGAAGATCTGCTGCCGGTGAAGAATAAGGTGTATACCAGGGATCTGTTCTCCAGAGATTAGTAAAAAGGTTCAGAGGGTTCAGAGGGTTCATAAGGTTCAGAGGGGGAAGGTGGCGCCTGGCGGCGCAAATAGGAATAAAAAAAGGCGCCCCTTCGCGGCAGGTTGTGTAGAAGGGTTCTTTGGATGGACAGGCATGTCAACCTAAAATTCTTGATTTTGATGGGTCCAGAGGCTGGAGTCAATGCCCTCTGCTTTACGGTGGGACCTATCCCCACCGCTTCTGCGGAGTTCCTTCCTGAAGAAGGGGCCTGACGGCTTGGAAGGTACTGCCGTGATGCGTTCTGGAAGGCACAGAATAAGGCTCTCCCATACAAAAGGAGCTGTGAAAAAAATCATTATTTTTTCACAGCTCTTTTTTATTTGCCCTGCCACACAGGGTCGTCTTTGATTTTCTTCTTTCTTTCGAAGGTGGTAGCGTTGTCCATGTTGATGGCGTAGTCCTTAGAGGAGAAGTCGTATTTGGACTGGTAGAAGTTGGTCTTTGCCTGCCAGATGCCGGTGACGGTATCAAAGGCCAGGTCGTTGGTGAAGACCTGCTGCTCATGGGATTTCAGAGCAGGCATGAGTTCCGGATGGGCGGCCTGGTAGTCCGGCGAGAGGTAGACGAAGAAGGGAATGTGTACCATGTCGTAGTAGAAGGGGGAGGTGGTGTGGTAGTGCTTCATATTTTCGCCGTGGTCGGAGAAGTAAATCATAGATTTCAGGTTCAGGTTTGCCTTGGCGTATTCGAAGATGTCTTTCATTACCTGGTCGTCATAGGCGATGGTAAGGTCGTAGTCATGGTAGGGATCTTCTTTGGAAATGCCCAGTTTGTCCCGCAGGTTCACAGGCACCCGGGCAATGTAGGTGTAGTGGCTGCCGTCGATGTTGATGAAGATGATCCGCTTTTTGGCAGGCGGCAGTTTCTTCAGCACTTCCAGGGTGTAGCCGTCATAGTTCTTTTCCCAGTAGGAATCGTCGCAGCGTTCTGCAATCATGGTGACGCCGGCACTGGACATGGAGCTCCGGTTATGGAAGGAAATCCAGTCAGTGCGGTAGCCGGCGGCTTTGGCCACGTCCACCATGCTCACCACGTCTTCAAAGGACATGTCGCTGTACTGGTTGGCGCTGGTCATGGCGTAGGACAGGGAGAAAAGGGTATTGGGGAAATTGGAGTAGGCCTTGTATCCCAGGGCGAAGTCCTTTGACTTGGCCATTTCCGAAAGCCAGGGGGTGGTATTTTCCGGATAGTCCGGCGTGAAGGCCTTCATGTGGTCCCTATTGGCGCTTTCGCCGATAATGACGATGTGGGTGCCTTCGTCAATGCCGTTTTCCGGATTCGGCGGGATGAAGGTCATGGTTTTGACATTTTTGTCCAGGTTGTCGTTCAGCTTCTGGAGGAGCTGGAATTCGCTGCCTGAGGAGTTCAGCGCTTTAATGATGGAGGCAGGAAATACATGGGTAATCTGACGGTAGAAGCCGCCGAAGAAGAGAAGGGAAATCACTGCCAGACCGATGGGGAAGGCTTTCCCGCTGCCCCGGAAGATGTTTCCTTCAAAGGTCCTGGCTTTTCTCATGAGGCTTCGGGATAGGGTGACGGCGCAGGCAATGACAATGGCAAGAGCTGCCGCTGCCATGACTGCATGGGCCGGGGAGCCCATGGTGCGCAGAAAGTCCTTGATTTCCTTCAAGTGGGTGGAGCGTACGGCCATCATGGCAAACATATCCATTTCACCGCCGAAGAGGACGTAGTAGCCGATGTAGATGAAAGGAATTATCACCATGAAGAAGGTATACACCCCGGCAATGACTGTCCACAGGGAGGAGAACCGTTTCCTGCGGGCCGTGAGGGCGGTATACACATAGGGCAGCGCCATGAGGAGGCCACCCAGCACGTAGTAGTCGCCCAGGTGTTTTTTCTCCGGCAGGGAAGCAAAGCCGTAGGCCCAGGTGAAGGTGCCCATCCAGAGAAGGGGCAGAATCACCGCCCAGGGAAGGAGGGCCTTCAGATATTTCCTGTTCATCACGGTAAAGAGACCGAAGGATACGATCAGGAAGACCAGAAGCGCCGCCCCCAGCCGGGGCTGTACGTAGCTGTGGATGTCGGGAAAGTCCCCGCCAAAATGGAGCAGCGCCATAATCACCAGAGACGTGGATACCACCCAGGAAAGGGCGGATAGAATCACTTGTTTCACCATGCACCTCGCGTAAGAAATCTGTAAAAAAGATATGAAATATCTATAAATTATACCACAAATTGACCGGCAGTTCACATGATTCGATGAGTCCTTTTGTACTAAGCCGGCAGGAAACGATTCGCAAAAGGGCTGCTAGGAAATGATTTCCATTTCCTGGCAGCCCTTTTTTTCACGGGATATGACAGAACTTTATTTTTCCAGGTTCAGGTCCATGGACGGAGCCGGTGCGGCCGGTTTTTCTTCCGGCACCCCATGTTCCAGGATGTGCATGAACTGTTCTCCTGTAATGGTTTCTTTCTCATAGAGGTACTTGGCCAGGGCATCCAGCTTGGGCCGGTTTTCTTCCAGCAGTTTCACAGCCTTGGCGTGCTGGGTCTTGATGAGGTCCGATACGGCCCGGTCGATGCGGGCTGCCGTTTCCGGCGAGCAGGCCAGGGTGGTATCGCCGCCCAGGTACTGGTTGATCACTGTCTCCATGGCCACCATGCCGAATTCATCGCTCATGCCGAAGCGGGTAATCATGGCCCGGGCCAGCTTGGTGGCTTTTTCGATATCGTTGGAAGCACCGGAGGAGGAGGTGTGGAATACCACTTCTTCTGCGGCCCTGCCGCCGGTCAAAGTGGCAATCTGGTCCAGCAGTTCTTCCTTAGTCATGAGGTAATGGTTTCCTTTGTCCACCTGCATGGTGTAGCCCAGGGCACCGCTGGTACGGGGGATAATGGTAATCTTCTGTACCGGGGCGGAATGGGACTGGAGGGCAGCCACCAGGGCATGGCCGATTTCATGGTAGGAAACCACGCATTTTTCCTTATCCGACAGGATGGCATGTTTCTTCTCGTAGCCTGCAATAACCACTTCGATGGAGGCTTCCATGTCTTCTTCCGTAGCATAGCTGCGGTGGTCGCGGACGGCCCGAAGGGCTGCTTCGTTCACGATATTGGCCAGTTCGGCGCCGGAAGCGCCGGAAGCCATACGGGCCACTTTGTTGTAGTCGATATTGGGGGCATGCTTGATTTTGCTGGCATGCACCTTGAGGATGGCTTCACGGCCCTGGAGGTCCGGCAGGCCCACCGGCACCTGCCGGTCGAAACGGCCCGGTCTGGTAAGGGCGGGATCCAGGGATTCAGGACGGTTGGTGGCTGCCAGAATGATGACGCCTGTATTGTCTTCAAATCCGTCCATTTCCGTGAGCAGCTGGTTCAAGGTCTGTTCTCTTTCGTCGTTTCCGCCGATAGCGGCGCCGCCGCGCTTCTTGCCGATGGCATCGATTTCATCGATGAACACGATGCAGGGTGCCTTTTCCTTGGCCTGCTTGAAGAGGTCTCTCACCTTGGCGGCGCCCATGCCTACGAACATTTCCACAAATTCAGAGCCTGAAATGGAAAAGAAGGGAACTTCCGATTCGCCGGCTACTGCTTTGGCCAGCATGGTTTTGCCGGTGCCTGGCGGTCCCACCAGCAGGATGCCCTTCGGCATTTTGGCGCCGATTTCCTTATACCGGCTGGGGTTGTGGAGGTAGGACACCACTTCCTTCAGACTGTCCTTGGCTTCATCTTCCCCTGCCACATCGGAGAATTTGATGCCGTCCGTAGGCTTCACGAAGATTTTGGCATTCGATTTCCCCAGGCCGAACTGCATGGCTCCGGGGCCGCCCATGTTCTTCATGATTTTCTTGTTCATATAATGGCCGATGCCGAAGAAAATGAGGATCGGCAGAATCCAGGTCAGGGCCAGATCAAGGATCGGATTCATGGGGGTTGTGATTTTGCCGGTGAAATCGGCTCCCGATTGATGGAGCCTGTCCACCAGCTGGGGATCATTCATAGGCGCTGTTTTATAGGCCTGCTTATCCCCTTTCTTGGTGAAAAGAATCTGGTCCTGCTCTACCTGCACCTTATCGATTTCCTTGTTCTCCGTCATGGTGATGAAGCTGGAATAATCCACGCTCTTCACTTCATTGCTCTTGAACATGGGCATGATGAGGGAGTTAAAGAAGATGATCACCAGGAATATGATGACGTAGTAGGCCAGTATAGGCCGCTTGGACGGTTTGACTTCTTTCAATGTTCTTCCTCTCTTTCTGACTGATTTTCAATTCCCTTCAGGAAAAAGGCTTCCCAGTAGTCCGGCAGGCTGGCAGATGCCACCCGGCCATGACACTCTCCTTCAAAGAGAGACCACATGGCTCCTGCAAAAAGCTCCGTCATCACGGAGGCGGGAATATCTACCCGAAAGGTGCCGGATTTCTGTCCCCGGAGGAAGAAATCGGTCATCTGCCGAGTATAGGTATCCTGGCACCAGCTGTCGATACTGCCGGTGGCATAGCCGTAGCAGAGGAGCATAAGAAACTCCTTGTTATCGCAGCAGCAGCGAATGATTTTCCGAAGATAGCTTTTCGTATCGCCCTTTTCCTCATTCACCAGTTCCATGAGGAAGGACACTTTTTCCCGTGCCTTTTCGCTGAGCAGACGGGACAAGTTTTCCCGAGAGCCGTAAACCCGGTAGAAGGTGGCTTTGCTGATACCTGCCGCTGCCGCCAGCTCGCCGGCGGTCCTGCGGGGATTCGTGCAGAAGGCAAGGGCCAGTTTTTTCAATTCTTCTTCCCTGCTTTCCGGATGCATGGCACACTCCTTTCCTGTAAAAACTTTGCTATGTCTTTTGAGACTTTATTGTCTCTTATGATATGAATCATACCATTTTTATGGAAACTGGTCAATAGAAAAGGAGCTGTGAAGAAATGATGGACCCTCTATCAGATAGTAAGCAAAGAGAAGGAGCGGATACAAGCTCCTGCAATCACATGCCATGAATGACACCGATCCTTTCCCTCCGTCATTTCGACCGCAGCAGAGCGGAGTGGAGAAATCTCCCGGCTCAGAGTTTCCATAGAGCCCACAACCCTTCCCACCCATACCGGCACGAAGCCCCGCTCAAACGGGCGGGAAGCCTACCATCAAAAAAAGAAATAGAAAAAGGGCTGTGAAAAAATGATGACCATTTTTTCACAGCCTCTTTTTATTCCCCTATCATGTAGGGCTTGAAAAGGTTTTTTATGTCGATTTCCATATATTTCACAGACTGCTCCGACAGATTCCAGGAACCATTCATCATGCACCAGATAGTTAAAGCACCGAAGACATGGCTCATCAGCAGTTTGGCCAGCGTATCCAGGGGAGCATCTTCCGTCAGTTCCCCCGGCCCCCGGCCCTGGCGCACGGCGCAGATTTTCACAATGGCATTGTAGATATCGTAAAGGCAGGCCTTGGCTTCCGAATCCTCTTCCTCCGACTCCATGGCCTCCCGAATCCACTGGCGCACCAGCCGCACCCCCGCCCAGTCCGCATCACGGCACAGGGCTGTCACATAGTGAAAGCACCGTTCATCCGCCGTCCCGTCAAAATGGACGGACTCTTCCAGAATCGTCTGGCTGGACTGGAACGAAAGCTCTGCCACCACATCTTCCTTGCATTTGAAATAATGATAGAAAGTTCCTTTGGCTACGCCGCTGTCCCTTGTAATATCTTCCACGGAAACCCTGTCAAACCCTCTTTCCCCGATCAGCTTCCTTGCTGATGCCAGAAGTCTGGCTTTCGTTTTTTCCGCTTTTTTCGTTAATGCCATGCGAACCTCCCATGCCTGCTGGCTCATTCCTGTTTTTAACCGCCAGTCACTTTTTCATTTCTATAGTATACAAGAAATAGACAATGTTCGCAATATGAAATTGCGGCTCCCGCCGCAGGGTCAAAAAAAGGAGCATGGCTTTGTCGCAGGTTGTAGCCGCCTGCGGCGGTGGGCTGTGCATAAGGGCTGCGGAAGGAAATGTCCAGAATGCGAAGGGTGCAGCAGAAAAGGTTCACGTCCCCTCCGCAGGCGGAGGTTCTTAAGGTTCTAAGGCTGACGGCCCTTTGGGCTGGGGGCTGCGGTGGCGGCTGGCGCCGCAATTTTACAGCTCCCTTTCGGTGATCTCCGCCACCTAGAGTATCATGGGAGCTTGCAGCCTCGTACACCCCCTCGCCACTCCGCGGCCCTCTCCCCCTAAAGGGGGCGCAAGACGTTTACGTGTTTATCCTTCTTATGATAAATGAGCATAATGTCCAGCATACATAGTGTCTCCGCAGGCGGAGAGCGGAGAGCAGGTTTCACCAGCCCCTATTCTCCCAATACCGGTTTTTTCTCTGCAATGCCCACTTTCCGAGGATAGGTTTTCGGGCAGGGCGCTGTTTTCCGGATGTAAAGGATGGTGCGGCGGTCTCCTCCCGGCAGGGTGAGCTCTTTCTTTTCTTCCAGTGTGCCGTGAAGCTCCCGAAGGATCCGGCCTGCCGTCTTCATTTCCTCATCGGCGCCGGGGCCTTTCATGGCGGCAAAGATACCGCCTACGGCTACGAAGGGAAGGGCCCATTCCGCTATGATGGGCATGGCCTTCACCGCTCTGGCGGTGACCACGTCGAAGGCTTCCCTGGTCTTTCTTCTCCGTCCTCCCTCTTCTGCCCGGATATGGAGGCATTTCACGTTTTTGATTCCCAGATCGGCGCAGGCGTCTTCAATAAAGGTCAGTTTTTTCTGGATGGAATCCACTAGAAGAAACTGCATATCGGGCCGCAGGATGGCCAGGGGCACGCCGGGGAATCCGGCGCCGGTGCCAAGGTCAAGGACTCGTCCCTTTGCAGGAAAATATTTGGGATCGTATACGGTAAGGGAATCATAGACATTCTTGATGAGGCTTTCGTCCACATCCTTAATGCCTGTGAGATTCACTTTTTTGCTCATGGCAATGACCATGGCATTGTACTCAGTCAGCTTTCTTGCGGCCTCCTCATTGGCCGGAAGGCCCAGGGCCTCCATCATTTCGCAGGCTGTCATCTTTTTTCTTTTCTCCTTCCAAAAAGAAATATGTGATGAAATGGTCCTTCTTCTCTTCATTTCCCTGTGAGAAGAAAGGATGACAATTATATAAAAGGTTCTAAAGTTTGACGGGGCTATCGCCCCGAGGGTTCTTAAGTTTGACAGCGGCTTTGCCGCTGAGGGTTGTGGTGGCGGCTGTGCCGCAAATTAAAGAGGGGGGGCGCGGCTGCGCCGCAGGTTGTGGCCGCCTATCGGCGGCGGGTTGTGCAAAAGGGTTGTGTAAAAGGTTCCCAGGTTTGACCGGCCTGTCGGCCTGATGGTTCTCAGGTTTGACAGCGCCTCTGGCGCTGAGGGTTGTGGTATCGCTCCTTCGGAGCGATGAGCATATATGCCGCCTTTGGCGGCATTAAAATGGCGCCTTTGGCGCCCACCTCGCCAACGCAGTGGTACTATATAACTCCCTGGGCCGGAGGCCCTCAAACAGTCCGGAAGGCGAAGCCGATTCCGGACTGAACCCTTGGACCAGCGCGTTAGCGCATGGTCCATCAACCCTCGCGGCGAAGCCGCGTCAACCTTCGGGAATACGGTTTCTCACCGCCAGTGGCACCGTCTCTTATTTCCCTGCTTTCATTCGCTTCACGTATACCATGAGTACCGACATGTCCGCCGGAGATACACCGGAGATACGGGAGGCCTGTCCCAGGGAGAGGGGACGGATCTTGTCCAGTTTCTGCCGGGCTTCGATGGAAATGCCGTCCAAATGGAGGTAGTCCATGTCTTTGGGCATTTTTTCGTTTTCCATGCGGGCCGCTTTCTTCACGGCTGCTTCCTGACGGGCAATGTAGCCTTCATATTTCACAGTGATTTCCATTTCCTCCACCGCTTCGGGATCGAAGGAAGGGCAGCCCAGGACATCCACCATTTTCTGGTAGGTCATTTCCGGACGCTTCAGAATCTTATCGGCTCCCATGCCGGTGGTGAGGGGCGCAGAGCCTATGCTTTCCAAGGCGGCGTTCACGTCTGCCTTGGGGGTGAAGCGCTTGGTGCGGATGTAGTGCATGGCTTCTTCAAATTTTCTCTTCCTGTCCAGGAACCGGCGGTACCGTTCTTCTGTAACCAGACCGATGTCATAGCCTTTCTGGGTGAGGCGCAGGTCTGCATTGTCCTGGCGGAGGATGAGCCGGTATTCGCTGCGGCTGGTCATCATGCGGTAGGGTTCGTTGGTGCCCTTGGTCACCAGGTCGTCGATTAAGGCGCCGGTATAGGCTTCGTGGCGGCCCAGGATGAAGGGTTCCTTCCCTTTGATTTTAAGGGCCGCATTGATGCCGGCCATGAGGCCCTGGGCAGCGGCTTCTTCGTAGCCCGAGGTGCCGTTTGACTGGCCCGCGGAGTAGAGGCCCGGCAGTTTCTTCACTTCCAAGGTGGGATAGAGCTGCAGGGGATCCAGCAGGTCGTATTCAATGGCATAGGCCGGGCGCATGACCTTCACATCTTCCAGTCCCGGAATGGTGCGGAGGAAGGCGTACTGCACGTCAATGGGCATGGATGTGGACATGCCCTGGACATACATTTCATTGGTATCAAGGCCTTCCGGTTCGATGAAGAGCTGATGCCTTTTCTTGTCAGGGAAGCGGACCACCTTGTCTTCGATGGAGGGGCAGTAGCGGGCACCGACACCGTGGATGAGGCCGGCATACTTGGGGGCTCTCATGAGGTTTTCCCGGATAATGGCATGGGTGGTCTCATTGGTGTAGGTGAGCCAGCAGTTCCGCTGGTTCCGGTCTGCCCGTTCGTCCATGAAGGAGAAGGCATGGTTCTTGGGATCTCCCTGTTCCAGCTGCATATGGTCCAGATGGAGGCTCCGGATATCCACGCGGCTGGGGGTGCCGGTTTTGAAACGGAGAATGTCCAGGCCATGTTTCTTCAGATTTTCGGAAAGGCCTACGGAGGGACGCATGCCGTTGGGGCCGCCGGAATACATGGTGTCGCCGATAATGATTTCACTGTCCAGGTAGGTGCCGGTGCAGAGAATGACTGCTTTGGCCCGATATTCTTCGTGAAGCTCCGTGGTAATGCCTACGCATTTCCCATCTTCCACAATGATATCCATAACCTGCACCTGTTTCAGGTCCAGATTGTCCGTATTTTCCACCACCTGCTTCATGTAGCGGTGGTAAGCATTCTTGTCGGACTGGGCGCGGAGGGCATAGACCGCCGGTCCCTTTCCCAGATTCAGCATGCGCATCTGGATGGCGGTCTTATCTGCGGCAATGCCCATTTCTCCGCCCAGGGCATCGATTTCCTTCACCAGATGGCTCTTGCCCGGTCCCCCGATGGCCGGATTGCAGGGCATCATAGCCACGTTTTCCAGGGAAATGGTGGTCAGGAGGGTCTTGCAGCCAAGGCGGGCAGCGGCCAGGGCCGCCTCGCAGCCTGCATGGCCGGCTCCTACCACGATCACATCATACGTATCAATAAGATACATGGTTTCCTTCTTTCTTCAATGAAAGAAGCAGCAGAGCGCTGCTTCTCTTTATAATAAGCCGATACTTTATTATATAAAATCCAGAGATAGTTTAAAAGGGGGAAATACTATGGGGCCGCGGGGCGGCCCGGGTTCAGAAGGTTCAGAGGGTTCAGAGGGTTCAGAGGAGGTGATATCGCCCTGTCGGGCGATGCCTTTGCTTCGCAAAGGCCTATCCTCACCGCTCCGCGGATCTCCTTCCAAAGGAAGGAGGCTGCATTACGTGCTTACCTTCCCTCCGTCACAGTCATTCTCGTATAGTATGTGTAGGGCATGAAGTCAAATACTTCCATTGCCCATCTTGATGGGTAGGGAATCCTGG
>ENA-ORUQ01001305-ORUQ01001305.1-human-gut-metagenome-genome-assembly--contig:-NODE-1305-length-24438-cov-6.593323_pt1 | contig 24438 bp, 23 predicted proteins | sample MGYA00242081_ERZ509211 | MGnify/ENA primary metagenome ERZ509211 (study PRJEB26280, sample SAMEA2338785) | human gut metagenome | biome: human gut; feature: human-associated habitat; material: faeces...
AAAATTTAGTGCTAATAAATAAAATTTTTTAAGACATTTTCAAAAATGATTGACACATAAATTTAGGTGTTTTTGGGGCCTAGCTTGATGTTTTTGGGGACGGAGCAAAAAAACACTACCAGAGGCAGATGTTTTTCTTGCTCCGTCCCCAAAAACATCAAGCCAGGCCTTCAAAACACATTTTATTTTAAATTTGCTAACCTTATAATTGTTTCCATCATTTTGCTTGTTACTTTATCTAAATTTTCTTTTTCTGGTGTCTTTGATTTATATTGGCTGAAATCTAATGGTTTTCCATATCTTACAATTATTTTAGGAAATGGCTTTTTGGTTACTTCCACTCCAACTGGTAATATTGGGTTTCCTGTTCTTAATGCCATAAATGCTGCCCCGTTTTTTACTTTTACACCTTTTTCTAATCCTTTTGTTGTTCCCTCTGGGAATATTCCTAGTACTTCTTTGTTATTTAATACTTTTAAGGATTTTTTCATTGCATCTACATCTTGTTTTCCTCTTTTTACTGGTATTACATCAAATAAATCTCCTAAGCATGCTAAAAATGGATTATTAAATAATTCTATTTTTCCCATAAAGTTTACTTTTCTTGGACAATATACTACTACTACTGGTACTTTCATAAAATCTATGTGATTACCACATAATATAAATGCTCCTTCTTTTGGTACATTTTCTGTTCCCTCTATTTTTACTCTATAAAATATTCTGTAATAACTTCTTAAAAATCCCCATATAATTCTTCTTTGTATTTTTTTCCATATTGAGTCATCTTTTTTGTCAAATTTTTTTGAACTTTTTTCTTGTTTTTTTATTTTTCTTAATTCTTTTTTTGTTAATTTATTTTTAGTTTGTACTGTTTCTGTTGGTTTATTATTATTTTTTTTTTCTTCTAGTTGATTGTTTTTCCATTTTTCTGAATTTTCTATTATTCCACATATTTTTTCTACTACTTCTGGTATTGTTAATTTTGTAGTATCTACATATATGGCATCTTCTGCTTGTTTTAATGGTGCTATTTTGCTTGTTTTGTCATTGTTGTCTCTGAATTTTATATTTTCTAGTACTTCTTCATATGTTGCTGTTATTCCTTTTTCTTCATTTTGCTTCATTCTCCTATTTGCTCTTTCTTCTGGTGTTGCATCTAAATATATTTTTATTTCTGCTTTTGGAAATACATTTGTCCCTATATCTCTTCCTTCCATTATTACTTTTTTTCCTTCTGCTACTTGTCTTGATAGATTTGTTATGTTTTCTCTTACTTCTATTAAATGTGATACCTGTGATACTTTTTCATTTACTGCTTTTTCTCTTATTTGTTTTGTTACATCTTCTCCATTTAAATATACTTTGTCTTGTTCATTTTCTGTTTTGAATTCTATTTTTATTTTTTGCAATAATTCTTTTATTTTTTCTGTTTCTTCTAGTTCGATTTTTTCATTTAACATATTTAATGTAACACATCTATACATTGCCCCTGTGTCTATGTTTATTAATCCTTCTTTTGCTCCTACTAGTTTTGTTATTGTTCCTTTTCCGCTTCCTGCTGGTCCATCTATTGCTACTACAAATGACATTTTTATCCCTTACCTTTCTTTTTATTAGTCAATATTTTATTTTTCTTTGTTATGTGTATTTTTACTCTTCTTCATTTTCTGGCACATGTATATTTTTAACTACTATTTCCATGTCTACTACATTCATTGATGTTAGATTTTCTATTTCTTTTTGTGCTTTTTCTCTAAATCCACTTATTTCTTTCATAACATTTACTCCATATGTAACTGTTACTTCAATATATAAACTTGCTCCATCTCCATAGTTTGAGACTCTTACTTTTTGGATTTTGTATATTCCTTTTGTTTTACTTGCTAAATATTCTAGTATTTGTCTAAATACTGTGTCTGATATTGTGAAATTTCCCATGTAACTAAATGTTGGTCTTATTATTGATTTTTCTGATATGTATGGTTTTTCTCCTTTTCCTTTGCTTTTGAATATTTGTAATGGGTCTAATAAATATCCTGAAAAATCTTTTTTTATTTCAAATGTTGGTACTGGTATTACATGTTTTCCTTCTGTTACTCTTATTCTTCTTGCTGTTTCCATTTCTTGTTTTGTAGCTACATCTTGTATATATACTGTTTCTTTTATTGGTGGTAATCCTAAGTTTGCTGCTATTTTTTGTACCATTCCGTCTGATGTTCCTAATATTAGTATTTTGTCTGGTTTATATTTTTTAAATGCTTTTGTTATTTCTTGCTTTTCTTCGTTTGTATAAAATAGCGCATGTTTTACTGTTTCTATTTTTGTTGGTGCTTTTTTTGCTGATTCTCCTGCTATTACTTCATTTCCTTTTATTAGTAGTCCATCATCTATTATATAGTCTATTCCTTTTTCTCCTGCTACCATTTGTGCTCTATAACTTTTTCCTGTTCCTGATGGTCCCACAAATGCATATACTTCTATTTTATTTGAGAATATTTCTTTTAATAATGCCATTTTTTATTTTCTTCCTTTCCCCAAGGCACAGACTCGGTTGGAATCTTCCTTTCTACTAAATTTATTATCTATAATCTGATACATTTAATGTTGGATATTCATATGTTTCTCCTCCATCTGTGAATTGTGCACTTGTTACATGGTCTTTGCTCATTGTTGAACTTCCTCTTAAGAAATATCTGTATCTAACATCATTTCCTACTTTTCCATTTCCTATAACTACTGGGTCATCCCATGTACAGTCAATTGCATACCAGTTATTTTCTATTTGAACATAGTTCCATGCATGATTTTCTGTTTGGCCATTTGTGTTTGTTGCTTGACCTATTACCATTACACATGGTATTTCCATTTGGTCTATTAAATATTTGAATGCTTTTGCATATCCTTCACATACACAGCTTTTTTGCACTAGTGCTCCATATATGTCATATATATTTTTCTTTGCTAGTGTTGTGTCATAATCTATGTTGTCTATTAAATAATCATGTACCATTTTTATATCATAATATGGGTTGTTGCTTTTTTGTGAATTTATTACACTTCTTATTTTTTCTAGTTGTGCTATTGTTTGTTTTACTTGGCTTTCTGTTGTGAATTCATCTGTAAAATAATTTGGTTTTTCTCCACTGTTTATAAATACATCATATGTTTTGTTTTTCCTTTTAGTTGTTGTTTCTATATTCAAATATAGTTTACTTGCTGAAATATAAAATACATCTGGATTGTCATACAAATATGTTTCAACTGCTGATTGATAGTATTCTTCTAATTTCTGGTCCCCACCTTCTGTTTTTAACACATCTGTGAATACATCTCCTAATTCTATTTGTGCTGTTCCTGTTTTCATTTCTTCTTTGTTCTTTTCAAATGCTTTATATATAATTTTTGAATAATCATTTAATTGGTTATAAAAATATTTGTCTACTTGTACTTCTGCATAATTGTATGTTTCTTTTTCTTCTGTTTTTGTTTGTGAATTATTTATTATTTGATTTATTTTGTCTTTTATTATTTGTGGTGTTGTCATTTTTTCTGAATCTTCTACTGATTTTTCTGATGTTGGATTATATGTTGATACATAATTTTCTACTTGTATATTTTCGTCATCTCCTCCAAATATTTCTTGCCATACAAATAATATAAATAATCCTAATACTATAATTATTAATAACATAACTATTGTTATTATAAAACTTGCTACTTTATTCTTCATTTTTTCTTTTTTCCTTCCTTGATTATTGCTGCTTTTTTCTTTTGTTTTTCCCTTTTTTATTTTATCATAAATAATTAAAAAATGATAGAGTTTTTTTTGCATATTTTTTAAAAAGATGTAAATAATATTTTCAAGAAGATAATTATATTTGCTTATTTGTATAATCTTTAATGATTAAAATCAGGCAATTGAAAGGATTTGTTATGGGTTTAAAAGATTTGATTTCTTCATTATTTACATACAAACAGCCTGAAAAACACAGTTTTGTTCTTTTGGAAAGTAATGATGAAGAAAGTAATTCTAATAATAATCAAAATTCAAAAAATAATGCAAGTGTTCCAGAAACTAAAAAGATTTTTCCTGCTTTGTCAGTTAATTTGGAGTATGTTAAGACTAAATATAATTCTATGATAAATAGTGATATTATTATAAGAGAGTTTACTTTGAATGCGCGTGGCAAACAGTATGCAGCTTTTATTCTTTATATTGATGGAATGATTGATACTGATATTATGAACAGATTTATTTTAGAACCTCTTATGCTTAAAAATCGTAGTAATATGTATGATGGGGACCAAAATCGTATTATTTCAGAGGCTGTTACAAATAATATTACTGTTAGAAAAGTTAAAAAGTTTGACCTTTCTGAATATATTTTGGGTTGTTTAATGCCTCAAAATTCAGTTGAACAATATAGTGAGTTTGAGAAGGTTTTTAATGATATTAATTCTGGCAATTGTGCTTTGTTTATAGATACTTTAACTATTGCTTTTGATATTGATGTTAAAGGTTTTAAACAACGTAGTGTGGAAAGGCCTCAAAATGAGATTGTTATTAATGGTGCTCATGAGGCTTTTGTGGAGAATATTCGTACAAATACTTCTTTAATTAGACGTAATGTTCATAATGAAAATCTTGTTATTGAAAATATTTTTATAGGAAAAATCACTAAAACTCCTTGTGCTCTTTGTTATGTTCAAAATATTGCAAATTCAGATTTGGTGGCTGAAGTTAGATATCGTTTAAATAATATTGAAATTGACTCTTTACTTTCTTCTGGACAGTTAGAACAATTAATTATTGATTCTAATGTAATGGATATTCCTCAAGTTTTGTCTACTGAAAGGCCTGATAAAGCTAGTAGTTATTTATTAGATGGTAGAGTTATTGTTTTAGTTAATGGCACACCTTATGCTCTAATTGCTCCTGCTATTTTTACTGATTTTTTGGGCTCTCCTGATGATAAAAATATGAAGTCTTCTTTTTCTAATTTTGTAAAGTCTATTCGTATATTGGCTGTTTTTTTTACATTGCTTTTGCCTGGGATTTATGTTGCTGTTAGTAATTTTCACTCTGAAGTTTTACCTACTGATTTATTGTTTTCTATTTTAGCTTCAAGAGAAAATGTGCCTTTCCCAGTTATTTTTGAAATTTTGATTTTGGAGATTTCGTTTGAATTAATTAGAGAAGCAGGTTTGCGTGTTCCCTCTCCTATTGGTACTACTATTAGTATTGTTGGTGCTTTGGTTTTGGGGCAAGCTGCAGTTTCTGCTGGTATTGTTAGCCCTGTTTTAGTAATTATTGTTGCTATGACTGGTATTTCTTCTTTTGCTATACCTGATTTTTCTTTTAGTTTCCATTTGCGCTTATATAGATTTATTTTTATTTTTTTAGGATATTGTTGTGGATTTTTAGGTATTGGACTCGGTTTATTTGCTTATATTTCTATTTTGTGTGATATGAAATCTTTTGGTGTTCCTTATATGGCTGGTATTTCTCCTTTTAGTAAAACTAAAGGTCATTCATATTTTTTGCCTCCTATTTGGAAGCGTGAATATCGCGCTCAATATTTGGACACTAAAAAAGATGAAAAACAAGAAAAAATTGCTATGAAATGGAAGTTTCCTTTTTTAAACATAAAATGATGTTTATACTGTTTTTTATTTTTAGAATTATATTTATATTTTTTATGAAGTTAGATTGGAGGATTTAAAAATGACATATTCTAAAATTAGTTCTACTGAAGCTGTATTTATGATTGTTACTGTAATTGTTGCACATACTTTGTCTTCTCTTCCACAAAATTTAATTAATAATACAAAGTCAAGTACTATTATAAATTTAATATATGTAGGTTTTATTACAATATTTATTTCTTATATTATTTATAGATTACTTAAAAATTTTGCTTCTGAAGATATTATTGATATTTCTGAATATCTTGGTGGTACGGTTTTTAAATCTATTGTTGGTGTCTTGTTTTTATTTTATTTTATTTTTAGTAGTGCTAGTCTACTTAGGGAATTTTGTGAAGGTCTTCACATTGTATTTTTTCCTATGACTGATATTGTTTTTATTATTATTTCTTTTGTTTTTGTAATGATTATTAATAATTTGCTTTCTTTTGGTAGTAATGCAAAGACTATTTCTGTTGTTTTTCCAATAGTTCTTGCTAGTGTTGTGTTTTTATTTGTTTGCAATTTAAGCCATTTTTCTTTTCAAAATATTTATCCTATTTTGGGTAAAGGTTTTGTTAATACTTTTATTACTGGTATTGGTAATATTGGTGCTTTGGGTGGGATTTCTTGTTTGTATTTTCTTCCTCCTTTTTTAAAACAACCTGATAAAATGAAAAATATTTGTTTGCTTTCTGTTATTATTGGGACTATTTATCTTGTTCTTTCTATTTCTACTATTTTACTTATTTTTTCTACTTTTGTTGGTGCTGGTAAAGTTTTGCCTTTTTATTCTGCTGCTAGATATATTGAATTTGGTTCTTTTTTTCAAAGGCTTGAATCATTATTTATGATTATCTGGATTTTGGAGATTTGTTGTTATTTGATTATTGCTAATAGATTTTCTATGAATATTATTAAAAAATTGACTAATTTAGAAAGTGACAAACCTTTTGCTTTTATTATTCCTATTATTATTTTTGGTGTTTCTCTTCTTTCTAAAAACTATGCTATTACAAGGTATTTTGAATCTAAAATTTATTTTTATTTAGTCTATTTTGTAGTTTTACTTCTTGGTATTGGCATTTTGATATTAGCTAATTTTAAAAAAAAGAAAGATTTTAAATAATTTTGAAAGGAGTTTTGTATTTTGAAACATACTATTAAAATATTAATTTTTATACTTATTTTTGTTATTTTAACAATATTTTTTTCTCCATCTTTTTCTAAAGTTTCTATTGATAATATTGCTGTTGTTGTTGCCATGGGGATTGATGCTGATTATGATACTCAAAGTAATGTTAAAGTTTCTTTCCAATTTACTGATGCTTCATCTGTTTCTGAATCTGGTAGTACTGAAAAGTCTCCTTCTATTTTAAAAACAGTTTCCGCTTCTTCCATATGTTCTGCAATAAACCTTATGAATACTTTTATTGATAAAGAAATAACTCTTTCACATTGTAAATTGATTGTTTTTTCTGAAGAAATTGCTAAAGGTAATATTGCTAATGATATTTGTACTTTAATTAATAATACTCAAGTTCGTCCAAGTACAAATATTGTTGTTAGTAACTGTACTGCTCAAGAGTATATAGAAAATTCTAAACCTTTATTTGAACCTTTAATTTCTAAATATTATGAGATTTTTGTAAGTTCTAGTCAGTCTACTGGTTATACTGTTAATGCTGAAATAGGTGATTTTTTTGATAAAATGGTTTGTAATGATTGTTCACCTTATGCTATTTTGGGTTCTCCTTCTAAAAATATTGGAATGGCTGTTTTTAAAGATGGCTCTCTTGTTGGTGAATTAAATGCTATTGAAACTTTGTCTTTTATGTGTATTAGTAATGATGTTAAAGGTTTTCAAATTTCTATTCCTAATCCTAATGTTGAAAATGCTTATATTGATGTTTATTTGACTCCTTCTAAAAAGCCTAAAATTAAGGTTTCTTTGGTTAATGGTTCTCCTTATGTCACTCTGGATTGTAAGTTTTCTGGTAAGATTATGTCCATGGAAAAAAATGCTAATTACCTGGATTCTAAGGCTTTGACTGATGTTTCTGATGCTTGTGATAAATATTTGGAGTATATTTTTTCAGAGTATCTTTATAAGACTTCTAAGGATTTTAAGTCTGATATTAGTGGTATTGGTAAATATGCTAAGAAATTGTTTGCTACTTCTGATTCTTTTGAGGCTTTTGATTGGCGTGATTCTTTTTCTGATTGCTTTTTTGATGTTTCGGTTAAGTCTAATGTGAAGTCTGCTTCGTTGATTAGTAATTCGTAAAAGGTGTTTTTGGGGACGGACTCAAAAAACACCCTTTACAAAAGAACTACAACTTATTTTTCTGTTTTTATATTAATTTTTTTGGGTGTTTTTTGAGTCCGTCCCCGAAAACACCTCAAAATCAATTTGCCTTAGCATTTTGCTAGCTGACTTAACTCTAATTTTTACTTTATCACCTATTTGATAGGTTTTGTTTGTTTTTTCTCCAATTAATCTTTTTCGATTTTCGTCATAGATAAAATATTCGTCTCCTAAATCGTCAAATTTTATTAGGCCTTCTACTGTGTTAGGCAATTCCACAAAAATTCCAAATTGAGTAACAGATGAAACAATTCCTTCATATTCTTCTCCGATTTTTCCTTCCATGTATTCAGCCTTTTTCAAGTCTTCACTTTCTCTTTCTACTTTTGTTGCGATTTTTTCTCTTTCTGATGATTCTCTTGCTCTATCCTCTGCTTTTTGCATATAGTCTGCTATCCATTTTTCTGGTACATCATAATTGTCTGCAAGATATTCTGAGATTATTCTGTGTATAAATAAGTCTGGATATCTTCTTATTGGTGATGTAAAATGACAGTAGTATTTACTTGCTATTCCGAAATGTCCTTTATTTTCTGATTCATATTTTGCTACTTTTAGTGTTCTTAATACAAGATTTGATACTACTTTTTCTTCTTCTTTTCCTTTTACTTGTTCTAGTATTTTTGAAAATTCTGTTGGATATACCTTTTCATTTGATATTTTTATTTGCATTCCAAAATTAAATAAAAATTTGTTTAGTTCTTTTACTTTGTCTATGTCTGGTTCTTCATGTACTCTATATATAAATGGTGATTGCAACCAATAAAATTTTTCTGCTATTGTTTCATTTGCTGATAACATAAATTGTTCTATTATTTCATTACTAAATGATGTTTCGTATTTTCCTATATTTATGACTTTTCCATCTTTGTCTAAATCTATTTTGCTTTCTGGTATATCTAAATTTAGATATCCTTGTTCCATTCTCCTATTTTTTAGTATTGTTGCTAATTCTGCCATTGTTTCAAAATCTTTTATATATGGTTTATATCTTTCTAAAACTTCATTATCTGATTTATCTAGTATTTTTTGTACATCATGATAGTTCATTCTTTCTGTTACATTGATTATTCCTTTATATACTTCTGATGATATTACTTTTCCTTGTTGATTTATTTCCATGCTACATGATAGTGTGAATCTGTCTTGTCCTGCATTTAAACTGCATAATCCATTTGATAGTTCGCGTGGTAACATTGGTATAACTCTTCCTAGCATATAAATACTTGTTCCTCTTATTAATGCTTCATTGTCTAATAATAAGTTTTCTTTTACATAATGGCTTACATCTGCTATATGTACATCTAAACGATAGTTTCCATTTTCTAATTTTATTACTCTTACAGCATCATCTAGATCTTTTGCATCTTCTCCATCTATTGTAAAGATTATGTCTTTTCTATGGTCTATTCTGTTTGCTATGTCTTTGGGGTCTATTTTATCTCCATATTTTTGTGCTTCTTTTACTACTGGTTCTGGAAATTTTGATGGTAGTCTGTATTCTTTTATTAATGATAGCATGTCTACTCCTGCTTCATTTGGCTTTCCTAATATTTCTATTATTTTTCCTTCTGCCTTTTTATCATTTTTTGGATATTTTGTTATTTCTACTAATACTTTATGCCCATCTCTTGCTTTTCCAAAATTTGTTTTTGAGATAAATATGTCTGTTCCAAAGTTTTTATCATCTGGTACTACAAATCCAAAGTTTCGATTGTTTTGAAATGTTCCTACTACTGTGTCTTTTTCGTGTTTTATGATTCTTTTTATTTTTCCTTCTGCTTTTTTTAGTTTGTTCTTTTCTTCTAATATTTCTACTAATACTTTGTCTCCATTTAATGCATTATTGGTATTTTCTTTTGATATATATATTTCCTCTTCTTCTCCTATATTTACAAATCCAAATCCTTTGGCATTTTTTCTGAATATCCCTTCTTTGTATTCTTCTTCTATTACTCTATATCTGTTTTTGTGGTTCTTGCCTATTTTGAATTCTTTTTCTAGTTCTGCTATTGTTTCTTGAAACTGTGGGTACTCTTTTTTTGGTACTCCTAGTATTATTGCTATTTCTTTTGCCTTCATTGGCTTGTATTCTGGGTCTTTCATGAATTCTAGTATTATTTCTGCTTTTTTAGTCATTGTTTTCTCCTTCCTTTTTTGATGGAGCTGATGTTTTTTGGGATGGAGCAAAAAAACACTATGTTTTGTAATTCTAAAATAATAAGTGTTCTATGTTTTAATAATTTTTTCGGTTCAATACACAAACTAATAATTTCTAAAATAAAATAATGTAATCCTTCAGCTTAGTCCTCGCTTCGCTCGACGTGAAACTCTTCCATTATTTTATTTAAGAAATTCTAAGATTGTTCCAATCACATTCAAAAATTATTTTTACATATAACACTTATTATTTTATATTTATTTTAAGACGGTAGTGTTTTTTGAGTCCGTCCCCAAAAACATCAAGCATTAATTATCTTTTTTCTTATTTTTAAAGTTTACTACAATAGCATCTTCATTATCAAATAAATATTTAGAATCAGTAGTATCTGTTTGAACAGGATCAAATTCATTTCTATCATCTAAAAAGTTTAAATTCTTAGGATTAAATTTTTCTTTTTTAGAAGAACTATTATTATCATCAGAATCTGGTAAATCAGCTGAATTTGAAAATTTCGAAAAATCATATTTTTTGATTTTTTGAGGTTCTTTATATTTAGAGTCTAAGAATCCCATTTTTCCTTGACCAGCTAAAGGTTTACCACTTTCAGATCTAAGTTTGAAAGCACAATCTTTTAAGCTGAATGATTGTAATTTACCAGCAGAGAAGTTTGCAACGAATTTCCAAGAAACATTACCATGTTTTGAATCATATGCTCCTTTGGCAAAGTCGATAGTATCTGAGAAGCTCCATTCTCTGTGTTGTCCCATTTCAGTTGACCACCATTCTAGATCTTCGTTTGTGCCGTTACCTGTAAATATTTTGTTAGCACAGTTTGCTAATATAGTTTGTCTAAAGTTTTCTTTAGATGAAGGTGTATTTAGTTGTGATAAATTTTGAGCTGAAATAGTTGCACCTACTTTGTATTTTCTAAACATCGTAAATATTGGTTCAGTTGCTTTATTAATAAAGTCTGGGAATTCATCAATATATAGGAAATATGGAGTTCTTGATTTTTCTGTACCTGGTCTTCTTAAAACAGCATTTTCAAATGCTATTAAGAAGAATAGACCAAATATTTTATGACTTGTTGCTCCTAAATCTCCTCTTCTAGTACATACAAATATAAGTTCACTGTTTGCTAAAGCTTTGTCTAAATCAATATTGTTGTGTCTGTTGCATAAAATAGATTTTACACCATCTAATCTAAGTAAGTTGTCTAATTGTGATATAGCTGTATATAAGAATTTTTCTGTCATTTCTTTTCCTGAACCATTACTATAAAAGTTCTTTTTAAAATATGCTATTTGATTAGCATGTTTTTCTTTTAGTGTTTCGTCATGTGCCATGATTTCACACATTTTTTCTACTAATTCGAAGTTTGTAAGCATTTTTAACATATCATCTAAGTTTGGTAAAGCTCCTTCATTCATTCTAGGATACATTTCTTTTAGTAAAATTGCTATGTTTTCAATAGCTTGTAAAATAACATCTTCTCGATATGCTTCTTGTACTTCAGTATGTGAATCGTTGTACATTGCTTTTAATGTTGAAGAAATAGTTGTTGCAATTTTATAAGGGTCATCATATACAAATGGATTTATTCCTATAGAATTTAAGTCAGATGGGTCTATTATATGATAATCAAATCCGAAGTTTTTAGCTACATCAATCATGTTGTTTGATATTTCTTTATCTGGTGACATTACTGTTATACCACAGTTTCTATAAGTTAGTTCGGGTGAATCTGATAATATCATTTTCTTTATATATGATTTGTAAATTGTTTCTTTTCCATATGCTGGTGATAGCATATTTAAGCTAAAGTTTTTATTTAAGTATTCGTTACTATAAGGTTTATTTAATACTGCAATTTTTGTTTTTAATGCTGTAAATCCCATTTCTTTTGAAACTTGTGAGTAAAAGAATTTTCTTTCTAAATCTCTTGCAATAAAAGGTTCAAAAACCATTGATGTTTTACCACTTCCTGAACCTCCACAAACTAATGTTGATTGGAATCTTGATGCTTCAGGAAGAGTGGCTGTTTTACCTGTTTCGGAATTTTTAAACCAAAACATTTCACAAGTGAATGGTCCATGACCTTCTTTTGTGTCAGATAAGTTTATTCCTTCATAGTCCCATATAGAACGTGTTTGTTGGGTACTATCATTTACTCCCATGTATAAGAAATTGAATATTTTATAAGCTATTGTAATAGGTATAAGGAATGAAATTGATGTTAGTGCTGGTCTGAAAAGTTCAGAGAAGTTTGTTACAAGATCTTCATATCCAGGAACAGATACTAAGAATAACCAAATTCCCATATTCAGCCATTGAGTAAACATTGATGCTACTATAACTGCTAATAAAATTATATATACATAAAATATTTTTACTTTTTGTGCTTTTGATGTTGAATATTCTGATGGGACTGAAAAAGCATATGCAAGCATTGGACAAGCCATTGCTAAACAATATTGAATAGGTCCCCAGTATGAGTAAGAAACACCTGTAAATATAATCAATAATATTTCGGTCATTCTATCTACTACTAAATAGAGTGTTATTAATGTTAAAACATAAGTTGCAAAATTATTACGTGTTGTGTGTAATTTTTTTAAGAATTTGTCAATTACTTTCATTTTTTATTTCATTCCTTTCTACGAATAATCTATAATTATATATATTTGCATAATTTTCACATATATATTATCCTATAAAAACAGCAAAAAATCAAGTGTTTTTTGGAATATTTTTCTGGCTTGTACATATAATAAAATAGGTTTATAGGTAAATCCATACAAAACCTAAATTTATATAAGGAATGATTGTATATGCAAGAATTTTATCAAAAAGAAAATCCATTTATTGAAAAAATTGATACTGATGAAGAGAGTGAATTATTACGTAATATAGTAAAAACTAGAAGAGAATTAGAATTTGCAAATAATAATTATCAATTTGCAGAGTCGGATTTAATTGATTACTATATTTATGAAATAAAGGCAAATCAAGCAAAATTAAATTATTTAATAAAAATGGCAAAAATTAAAGGGTTAAATGTACATTTTATTAAAGATTTGGAATATCGTTTGTCTGTAGATGAAGAAAATGTAATATAATAGTTTCAAGATAGGGGAGATGCAGATGGGATTAGATACAAATGTTATTACATATTTGGCATGTATATGTTTTTTGTTTTTGTTTGGCAGAATTTTTATTGTCCCAGTTAAAAAAATTTTGAAATTAGTTTTAAATTCTATTATTGGTGGTATTGTTATTTTTATTATAAATTTAGTAGGGGCAAGTTTTGGATTTCATATTGGACTTAATTTTTTTACGAGTATTGTGATTGGATTTTTAGGGTTGCCAGGGGCAGTTATTTTAATTATTATTAAATTATTAGTAGGTTAGATAAGTAAAAAATTTTATAAAAAATGTTCTATAAAACTTCTTATTGAATACACATTATGTAAGAATGTGTGATAGGGAGTTTTTTATATGCTGAAGAATAATAAAATAGTAGAATTTATAAAAGAACATATTAAGCAGAATTATAAAGAATATGTTATTGTTTTAATATTTTTTATATCAGGAATATTTTTAGGGGTATTTTTTGTAAATCAAACTAATACAAATCAAATAACAGAGGTTCATCAATATTTGGAGAATTTTATTAATGAAATAAAAAATACTTCTAGTATAAATCAAATGCAAATCTTAAAGAGTACTTTGATTGATAAACTGTATTTAACTATAGCAATTTGGTTTTTTGGTACTACAGTTGTAGGAATACCAATAGTTTTTGGAATAGTTGCTTATAGAGGATTTTGCTTGGGATATACAATATCTGCAATAATTTCTTTTATGGGATTTACAAAAGGTTTTTCATTTATTTTGGTTACATTAGTTTTACAAAATATTTTGTTTATACCATTTTTATTTGGATTGGCTGTTAGTGGATATAAATTTTATAAATCAATTATAAAAGATAGAAAAAAAGAAAATATGAAAATTGTTTTTTTTAGACATACAATTTTTTCTATTTTAATGTTTATAGGTTTAAGTATATCTTCAGTTGTTGAAATTTTTGTTTCTACTAATTTATTGAAAATGGTATCTGCATATTTTTAGGAAAAAATTGAAAAAAAACGAAAAATGTCTTTACTTTTTTAAAATTGTTTGATATAACATATATAGTTTATGTAAATAAAATTTTGACAAGGGGTAGGGGAATAAGATGGAAAAGCAAATAAAACTTTTTTTGAAATTTATCGAAACAGAAAAAAAATTATCAAGTAACACTTTACAGTCATATAATCGTGACTTACAACAATTTAGGGAATATTTAAGCGATATAGAGGTTCGTTACACACATGTTCATGAAGAACATATAAAAAAATATATTGAAGAATTAAATGAAATGGGAAAAAAAGCTTCTACAATATCAAGAAGTATAGCTTCAATTCGTTCATTTTTCCAATTTTTAGTTAGAAAAGGAAAAATAAGTAAAGACCCAACCGCAAATATTCAATCACCTAAAATTGAAAAAAGAGTTCCTAGTGTTTTAACAGATAAAGAAGTGGAACTTTTATTAGAACAACCAAAAGATGTTGATTTAAAAGGAACTAGAGATAAAGCAATGTTAGAATTTGCATATGCTACAGGTATGCGTGTAACAGAGATAATTTCATTAAACGTTGAAGATGTTAATCTTGAAGAAGAATATGTTATTTGCAAAAATGGTGCAAGAGAAAGAACTATTCCTCTTGGAAAAATGTGTAAAAAGGCATTAAAAGAATACTTAGAAGAAGCAAGAAATGCTATGATAAAAAGTGATGATGAAAAAGCATTATTTGTTAATGTTAATGGAAAAAGATTAACAAGACAAGGTTTTTGGAAAATTATTAAGTATTATAAAGAACAAGCTCATATAGAAAAAGATATAACACCACATGTTTTAAGACATTCATTTGCTACGCATTTATTACAAAATGGTGCGGATTTGAAAGCTATTCAAGCTATGCTGGGACATTCTGATATATCTTCTACACAAGTGTATATGCAATTTCAAGATGGAGCATTAAAAGATGTATATCATAAAGCTCATCCGAGAGCATAAGGAGTTTTTTTATGGAAATATTTGAATTAGTACTGTTAAGTATAGGTTTAGGTATGGATGCCTTTGCAGTTTCTGTTTGCAAGGGCATTTCTATGAGAAAGATGAGTTGGAAAAAAGCATGTATAATAGGTTTGTATTTTGGTGGATTTCAGGCGATTATGCCAATTTTAGGCTATTTTTTTGGAAATAGTTTTGAATCTTTTATTACAAATATAGACCATTGGATTGCTTTTATTTTATTGTTAATTATTGGTGCTAAAATGATTCAAGAAGCTTTTCAAAAGGAAAGAGATGAAGATGAATATAATGAGGACATAAGTGTTAAGACAATGTTGATTTTATCAATAGCTACAAGTATTGATGCTTTAGCTGTAGGAATAACTTTTGCATTTTTAAAGGTTGATTTGATATTAGCTGTTACACTTATAGGGATTATTACTTTTATATTGTCTGTTTTGGGAACAAAAATAGGAAATAGATTTGGAGATAAATATAAAAGTAAAGCAGAGTTGGCTGGCGGAATTATTTTAATATTAATAGGCTTAAAGATACTGCTTGAACACTTAGGAATTATTGGATAAATTGAATTAAGATATTTTTACTTATGTGCGGATAAAAAATAATATTTTTTTGTTTGGGACATTTTCATATCCGACTACTTAAGACATTATCATAAATGAATGAGAAAAAATTCAAAAAAATTATAAATTTGCTTGACAAAATATTATACATGTTGTAAAATATTAAAGTGCCAAGCAATCAAGCACGTAAGCCATGGTGGATGTAGCGTAGTTGGTTAACGCGCCAGTTTGTGGCACTGGAGACCGTGGGTTCGAGTCCCATCTTCCACCCCATAAGTTTATATTGGGCTGTAGCCAAGCGGTAAGGCACCAGACTTTGACTCTGGCATGCGCTAGTTCGAATCTAGCCAGCCCAGCCAAATAAGTAACGATTTTCAAAAAAATGAAGGTTGTTATTTTTTTTTACTTTCATACTTGGAAAAATATAATTAATTTATAAAAAAGTGTTTACAAATAGTAAAGCAAAGGGTATAATATTTTAAAAAATAAGGTAATTTAGAAAATTAAGAGTTAGAAAAACTAAAAATGTAATAGTTGAATATAATTGAAGAAAAGGAGTTGAATAGCATGGATATTTTAAAAATTCAAGAAGCAAATACTAAAATTATAGGAAAACAAATATGTTATAGGAAAGAATTTGAATCAACTCACATGAAATCTAAGCAAATAGTAAAAAAATTGAGTCTTATAGATAATGGTTCAATATTATTAGCTGATAGGCAGACTGATGGAATTGGTACACATGGTAGAAATTGGTATACAGGTTCAGAAGAAAATATTGCTATGACAATTATATTAATGCCAAAGTGTGATGTAGGTCAATTAGACAATTTAACAATAACTATAGCTGAAAGTATGAAAAAAGCAATAAAAGAATTGTATGGATATAATCTTGAAATAAGAAATCCAAATGATTTGATGTTAAATGGTAAGAAAATATCTGGAATATTAACAGAAGTAAATACAGTTTCTGGACATATTAATTATTTATTGATTAGTATTGGATTTAATGTTAATGAAGAAAAATTTTCAGATGAGACAAAAGAAATTGCTACATCTTTAAAAGCGGTATATCATAAAGATTTTTCAAGGGAAGAAATAATAAAAAGATTTATAGAAATTTTAGAGGAAAATATTGCAGATATTTTAGAGTTAGAAAAATAATAATGAGTTTTTAACATATATATAAAAGAGATTCATAATATTAAATAAGACTTATAATTTTTAAGAAAGGATGAAATATTATGGAATCTTCTTCAAATAAATTTATAAAAAAGATTTTTAAAGGTGTTTTAATCTCACTAGTTGTGAGTTTTGTACTTTTAGCTATTTTTGCTATAGTTTTAACATATACTAGTGTATCAGAAAATACAATAGTTCCAGTAATTATTGTTGTTACAGGAATTAGTATTTTAGTAGGAACTATTTTAGAGAGTAGAAAAATAGTAAAAAATGGTATATGGTTAGGTGGAATTATAGGATTGATTTACGTATTGATTTTGTATATAATTTCTAGTTTATTGAATGCTGATTTTTCTATAAATATACAATCTTTTATTTTGATATTAGTAGCTATTTTTTCTGGTATGATAGGTGGAATTATAGGTGTTAATAATAGAAAATAAAATGTAAAAAAATATATATGTCAGATTTTGTCGATATTTTATAAGTGATAAAGTATTGACTTTTTTTATTTTCGTAAGTATAATGAGTACAACATTTTCATGATTTTATAATTCATTATTTCAGTTTGATACTGAAAAATATTTCTAAAAGTGATATATTTATAAATTTAATTCTATGTCACGAAAATCCACAAATTAAAAAAAGAAAATATTAATACATGTACTTTGCCAATTATTAAAGAAAAAATGAAAGTTAACAATGTATATAATATTTTAATTAAAAGAAAAAAGGAGGAATTTTATGTCAAAAAAGAAGAAAGTAGTAGCAGTTGCAGCAATTTTGTCAGCAGTAATAATTTCGTTTTTAGGAGGACAGACATTTTCAAAATATGTAACAGAAATAAAAGGATCAGGAAGTGCAGAGGTTGCAGCTTGGAGTTTTAAAGTATATGGAGATAATGAACAAACTCAAACAGTTAGATTAGCTTCAACTGTAAATGATCAAACTTTAGTTAATAATAAAATAGCACCTGGAACAAAGGGAAGTTTTGTTATAAAAGTTGATGGAAGGGGTTCTGATGTTGGTATAAAGTATAATTTTAAATTACAAAATGAAACTCAAAAACCATCTAATTTGTTATTTACATATAGTGGAATTACATTTAGAAACTTAAGTGAATTGCTTGAAGTTGCAGGAGGAACAATTGATGCTAATGCAGATGAAAATGCAAAAGTAAAACAAGTTGTTATTAATTGGCAATGGCCTTATCAAACACAAACTACATCAAGTGAAGAAGAATTGGCTGAAAATGATAGGGAAGATACACAAGATGGAATGAACATATCAAATTATTCTTTTGACATTGTAGTAACTGGAACACAAGTGGTACCAAGTACGTCAAATGTATAAAAGAGAAAATCAAATTATTTTTATTCTAATAATTTTAATATCAGTTACAATTATATCTATAAAATTTTGTCTTAAAGATTCTCAACCATTTGGGGTTACCATTTTAAGGGTGTCATCAAATAGTATGGTACCAAAATTTAAAAAAGGAGATTTTATCGTAATAAAAAAACAAGAGAAATATAATGTAGGAGATATTATTACATTTGAAGTAATAGAAGAAAATAGTAAATATTATATTACACATAGAATTGTAGAAAAGAATGAAAATGAATTTATAACAAAAGGTGACGCAAATAATAAAAATGATAATTATAAAGTATATGAAAATGCAATAAAAGGAAAAGTGATTTTTCCATGGTAAAAAATGATATTATGGTTGGAGAAAAGTTGAGATTTTAATGCGTCAGATTCGATTTTTTTCTAGCTATGTTTCTGAATTAGGAAAGGAACATTTTGAAAATGAAAAATAAAGAAATAAAAAGAAATGAAAATTTAAAAAATCTAACATACATAATAGTTTTGACGATAATATTTATGTTGTTTTTAACAGGATATAGTTTAGGAAAGAATTCTGGACAATTATTTTTAAATGGAAATACAGAAATAGCTAATCCAATAATAGAAGTGGAATCTAATCCAAAAATAAATATAACAGATGAAAATCAGCAAGGTATATATAAGTTTTTGGTAAGAAATTATAATAATGAAGGTAAAATAACAGATGTGAAAATGAAATATGTAATAAATATTGAGGATACAATTGATGAAAAGTTGAAAGATACTATTAAATATGAATTATACAAAAATGGAAATAAAATAGTTTTAAATAAAAATTCTACTGAAAAAATGGAGATGCCTAATAATAAACAACAAGAAGATATATATGAATTGAAAATATTTTATGATAAAGTAGCTAGTAGTTTTATGAAAGATATTGTTGAAAAAATACAAATAAAAATACACTCTGAACAATTGAAATAAGAGGATTAAAAAATGAAACGTAATAAAAAATTCATAACAATATTTTTGATTATTATAATAGTGTTTATATTCATATTAGTAAGGAAAAATGTAGGATTTGCTCTAAATTTTGATGATATTTTATTTCTTAAAACATTTCAAAAAAATCAAGATAATATCGAAAAAAAAGATAAAGTAAAAAGAAATGAACTTGATATTATGCAATATATGTTTGTGGTTTCATTGAAAAATGTAGATTTTAATCAAGTGAATTTAACTGAAACTATAAATACTAAAACATTGATAAATGAAAAGATTGCACCAGGTTTGGAAGGAATGTTTGATATAGTTTTATATGCAAATGAAAGTACAAAATATAATATTAAATTTGAAAGCTTGACAGCAAAGCCTAAGAATTTAAGATTTCAAGAAATGAATACAAAAGCAGAAGCAAAAACTCTAGAAGAATTAGAAAAGAGTTTAGTAGGAGATATAGAAAAAGATGAACAAAAAGTGATTTCTGTCCGTTGGTATTGGCCATATGATGAATCTGAAAAAGAAGATAAACAAGATACAATAGATAGTCTTAGTATAGAAAAATATTTTTTTAATATATATGTGACAGGAGAGGCTATTTAATGGGAGGTGTAAATATTAATAGAAAATTTATTTATATATTTACTTTTTTAATTATATGTTTAAGTGTTGCAACAGTTTCATATTCAAAATATATTTTTTTATGGAATTTAGATGTGGCAAGTGTGAATTTGGACAGAACAAAGCCAACACTAGAAGTAATAAGTGTTGAAAATTCGAATACCAAGAATCGAGAATATGCAAATAGCAATGATATTATTACTTTTATGGTTGAAGTAAAAGAGAAGAACATTAATCTGTCAAGAATAGAAAAATCTGATTTAGAAGTATATGTGGGTGACGTTTTAGTGAACCCTAATATAGAAATTGGAAATATTGAAAAGAAAAATAATACTTTTAAATGCCTGATAAGAGTGTCAAAGATTTTAGAGAATGGAATTTTGAAAATTAGCTTTAAAGAAGGAACAATTGTTGATAAATACAATTGGAAAAGTGAGTTATATACATATCAAACTGATATAATAGTTGATAATATTAATGTATAGGCATTACCTCTATTAATTTATAATTTTGTTGAAATTTGGCGAATTGTGTTAAGAATAAATTTTTTTTGAGCATGGGTGGACTTAATTTCTGGAAGATTTCTAGGTTATTAGTGTCCACCTTTTGTTATTATGAATTAAAATTGTTATTATATATCTGGACATTGTGTTTAATTTGTGCTATTATAAATTTGCTTTTAATTGAAAAGTATATTTTGGGGTATCGCCAAGTGGTAAGGCATCGGACTCTGACTCCGACATTCCTGTGTTCGAATCACAGTACCCCAGCCAATAATTAAATATCTTTATAATTGCAAACAACTAATAATGAAGTTAAGGAGTAATATTAATATGGAAGAATATTTAGAATTTGCAAAGGATATAGCATATCAGGCAGGCAAAATAATGATTAAATATTTTGAGCAAAATAACGGTGCCAGTTATAAAGGAGATAAAACAATTGTAACTATTGCTGACACAGAAATAAATTCATATTTAATTAAAAAAGTGAAAGAAAAATATCCAACTCATGCAGTAGACGGAGAAGAAGAACAAGAAGGAAAAAGTAATTTTGTATGGGTATGTGATCCAGTAGATGGAACTGCTATGTATGCTAGACATATACCTGTGGCAGTATTTTCACTGGCATTAGTCATTGATGGAAATCCAAGTGTTGGAGTAGTTTATGATCCTTTTACAGATAGTTTATATTCTGCTATAAAAGGAAAAGGAGCATATAAAAATAATAGAGAAATATTGGTAAATAATTATAGCTTAGATGATATAAAAACAGTTTGTCATTGTGATATGTGGTCAAAAGCAAAATATAATGTTTGCAAAGTATTTGAAGAATTAAGAAAAAAGACTAGATTAAATGATATAGGAAGTATTGCAAGAGCTAGTTGTTGTGTGGCTACAGGAGATTATAGTTTGACAATTTTTACTGGAACAGAGCATAAACATTGTGATATTGCTGCTGTCAAACTTATTGTTGAAGAAGCAGGAGGAAAGGTAACTGATTTATTTGGAAATGATCAAAGATATGATAGAAGTATAAATGGTGCAGTGATAAGTAATGGAATAGTACACGATGAAGTTATAGAAATAATAAAAAAATATATTATTAATGAAGAAGTATAAAAATGACAATAGATGAGAGTATGTGATACTTTATTATTCTTTGAATACATGAGTACACAAGGTAACATAGCATGGCACTTATTTAAATTGTTTTGAAAAAATTATAAAAAACTCTTGACAAAATTGATAATATGTTTTATAATCTTTTTTGTCAAGAGAAACGCAGGTGTAGTTCAATGGTAGAACCTCAGCCTTCCAAGCTGATGACGTGGGTTCGATTCCCACTACCTGCTCCAATGACGTTTCTGTTCGAACCAATAGAACAGATTGATACAAAAATCATTCAGAAAATGGATGATTTTTTTGTTTGCTCAAAAATATCACCCAAGAAAGGATGGTGTTTGAAATGAAGATAATTAAGCAAGAACTAGAATTTGAGGAATGTCTAAAACAACGACTTGAATTTATATGTGAGTTTTCAAAAGTTACTCCTACTTTTTTTTCACACACATTTTTTAATTTACATGAGCGCTTAAATTCGCATTTGTTAAATGAACTATTAAAAGTAGATGGTTTTATAATTGAAAAATTTCGTTTGATTTCTTTAGCTATTGTTGTTGGGTCTTTTTCTAAGATTTTTGCAATTTCACTAAAATTAGAGCCTTGGTTCAATTCTTCCTCGATGATATTTATATCTTCTAAAGATAGATGTGTATAAAATTTATTATTTTTTTATTTTTCATAGTTTTTGCTCCTTTTAGGTGACCATAACAATATCTATTAAATCAAAGTGTAAAGTTTAGTGCAAGTAAGCTGGAACTAACTTTTACAATAGGAGTGTAAGACTAAGTTCCAGTTATATTTTTGAACTGGAACTTAACTTTACATTTAAGGGTATTAAAATAAATTGAAAATCTTGCTGTTTTGTATTTACTTTTTATGTAAATCATGGTAAAATATTGTTGTCTCAATAACTATTAAATTTCTAAATTTATGCAACACTACTAGGAAGGCAATAGTTAAATAACTTTTAGAAAGGGGAAATGCCTTATGACAAGAGACAACTCAATTTTAGCAGAAAATATTTCTGCAAAGCACTTCGCATTAGGTCCTTTGGATGGACGGTACTCACAGATTGGCAAGAAATTAGCTCCCTACTTCTCCGAATATGCTCTGGTAAAAAACAGAGTTAAGGTGGAAGTATATTGGCTCAAGTTCTTGCTTGAAAATGTCAACGGCTCAGACATTTTGGACGCCTTCGACATTGACAGACTTCCCGAAATCATGGCGATTTATACCGATTTTTCTGATGCCTCTTATGTAAGAGTTAAGGAAATCGAATCGGTTACCAACCACGATGTGAAATCTGTTGAACTCTTTGTAGCAGAAAAACTCAAAGAAATGGGAATGGATAGTCTTGTCAGCTTCGTGCATATCGGTTGCACTTCTGAGGACATTACTAATCCTTCTTATGCTAACATGATTTCTACTGCATTGAAGGAAGTATGGATTCCTGCAGCTGAGCAGCTGATTGATAAGATTTCTGAAATTGCAATCAATCATGCTAATACGGCTATGCTCGCACACACACACGGACAGCCTGCAACACCTACCACTATCGGCAAGGAAATGACAGTTTATTCGTATCGTTTGAAAAAGTCTTTGGAAAATATCAAATCCATTAAGACTTGTGCAAAATTCAATGGTGCGACAGGCAACTATGCAGCAATTTCTGTTGCATTTCCGAATGAAAACTGGCCTGTACTAGCTAAGAGTTTCATTGAGGAATATCTGGAACTGGAGTTTAATCCTGTAACAACCCAGATTGAAAGTCACGACTATGTCTGCCATATTCTTGATGGTATTCGCCATTTCAACAATGTTCTTAGGGACTTTGATTTGGACATGTGGCTGTATATCAGTATGGAGTATTTTAAGCAGATTGCAGTCAAAACGGAGGTTGGTAGCAGTACTATGCCTCACAAAGTCAATCCTATTCGCTTTGAGAATAGCGAAGCCAATATCAAAATAGGTAACGGAATTTGTTCTGTACTTTCTGATGAGCTTCCTCGTTCTCGTATGCAGAGAGACCTTTCCGATTCTTCTTTACAGAGAAATATCGGACTTGCATTTGGCTATTCTATTCAGGCTATTGAGCAGACAATCGGTGGCTTGAAAAAAGTTGCAGTCAACACAGATAAGATTTCTTCTGATTTGGACAGCAAGTGGGAAGTTTTAGCAGAGCCGATTCAGACTGTACTTCGTAAGTATGGTATTCCTGATGCTTACAATCAGTTGAAGGAACTGACAAGAGGAAAGAATATTTCTAAGGAGTCTATTCAGGAGTTTATAAAATCTCTGGATGTGATTTCTGATGAAGATAAGTCAACACTTCTTGCTCTTACTCCTTCTGGCTACATCGGTCTCGCAGGCAAAATTGTGGAAGATGAACTGTAAAATTGTTGTTTAATTGAAAAAAGGAGAGCCGTTTCCATTAAGGATTCGGCTCTTTCCCTATTATATGCAAAAATCTATATTATTTTTATATTTCTCAAATTTTAATTTTTAGATAAATTTTATTGCAATTTATAAAAATTATGATATACTTTAGTAAACTGATTGATATTTGTATCAATCGTTATGAGAGAAAAAAGTTGTAGATAACTACGACGTCCGCTCCATAAAACAAATCAAAAAAGTCAATCTAAGTGATTGGCTTTTTTGGTTAACGTCCGCTTTTGTTCTATTATAGGAAACAATATGAAACTTTTTAGTTTCGCAACACAAAGTGAAAATAAATTGCC
>ENA-ORUQ01001333-ORUQ01001333.1-human-gut-metagenome-genome-assembly--contig:-NODE-1333-length-24122-cov-7.411227_pt1 | contig 24122 bp, 17 predicted proteins | sample MGYA00242081_ERZ509211 | MGnify/ENA primary metagenome ERZ509211 (study PRJEB26280, sample SAMEA2338785) | human gut metagenome | biome: human gut; feature: human-associated habitat; material: faeces...
TTATTTTTTTTATTTATTTGTTTTTTATTTTTTTATATAATATGAAAAAAACCTAAAAATAGAAACTAATCTATTTCTAGGTTTTTTATTTTTCTTAGTGTTTTTTGAGTCCGGCCCCAAAAACATCACTTGCCTATTACATTAAATGACATTACAAAATCTGTGCCTTCATTTAATTGCATATAAAATCTTTCTCCGATATCTCCATTATTATTTTCATTCATATCTTTCATAGTTACTTCTTGTATTGATACTCCTGATTCATCTGAATATTCTCCAAATTCAAAGGTATAATGTGAGCTGAATTGATATCTCATATATTCCTCAAATTTGTCTTCATCATTTTCAAAATATGTTGTTCTAAATGTTTCATCTAAGTAATTAAACATTGTTCTGTAATCTCGTGCGTTCATCATTTGCCTTACTTTGTCTATGTTCATCATTACTTTGTATTGTGTACTTGATGAATTATATTTTTCATTAAATGTGTCATTATCTAATGTGTATGTATCTAATGTAACTGTACAATCCATTACTGCTTTTTCATGAAATATATATAAGTTTTCATACTGATCTTTACATACATATTCTTTATAATCATCTCCTGTATTTACAAGATATTTCGTAAATGTCATACTTGATATTTCTTTTATATTGTTTTCAACATATTTAGAAAATGTATTATAATCTCCAAATCTTTTTTCTCTATAATCTTTATCTAATAATTCATATCCTTCTTTTCTATTATATAAAACTGCATTTTTATATTTTACTAATAAATCGTCTACCATTTGTATGTCATCTATATTTTTAAATTGATATTGATTATATGTATTTTTTTCCATTTCTTCTGTTGACACTTTTAAATTATTTTGTAATATTTTGTCATTATCTAATTGTACAGGTATTATTCCAAATAACCCATTTTTTCTATCTAATCTTCCTACAATAACTTCTTTTTTACCTATTAATTTATTCTCCTTCATTAATGATATATCTAAATAAAATATTGTATTGTTTTCATCTTCATCATTGTAATACATCTTTTTTATATCAAAATCATCTGCATTTTTATATTTACTTAATATATTACTTATTTCTTTATCTGTTACATTATTTTTCTTTATATAACTATCATCTAGAAGTTTATATATTATTTCATATAAAGCCTTTTTATCTTCCTCAGTATACTGTACTTCTCCTTCTGCTTTTGAATAATATGAATCAGTATTATATTCATTAACATATTCAAAATATCTTTTTGAAACATTTTTTATTATATAATATATATCTCTTGCCTTTACCTCTTGTATATCTTTTTGTACTTCTATTGGTGTAGTATCTGTAGGAGTATTATTATTAATATTTTGAGAATTATTATTTGTTTTTTTAGATATTAAAAAGTAACAAATAGCTAAAATACAAATTATAATAAAAATTATCATTATTAAAATTTTTAATACTTTAAACTTTTTTTCCATTACACAACTCCTTATTTTTCAAATCTTATTATACAATATGCATCTGCTCTAAGACTTTTGGCATATGCATCTTTTCTTCTAACAGAAGTATTCGAACCACAATTATACCATAATCCATCTCCTACATATATATCTGTATGAGCTGAACCTCCTCCACCGTAGAATACAATATCTCCTGCTTGTAATTTATCCATTGTAGGATTCATTATCTTAGTTCCACCTTTTGATTCTAAGAATGGTAACAATTCACCACAATAATTTATATTAGGACATTCTTCCATCCAATCATAACCTGATTCATACAAAGTCCATGAGACAAATGTAGCACAACAAATTGCTCTAGTATTTTTTACACCACTTATATTTCCTGGTAAGTCCCCTCCTAGACTATAATAATAGCCATTTGAAGAAACATAATCATGCACAGTTGCCGCAGCTTCAACAATATTTCCTCCTGAACCTTCTTCATAATACTCATCTATTCTATCATAATAACCTGTCTTAAATAATAACCATTCAGCTTTTCTTCTATTTTCCAAACCTTGAGAAAATCCACTACCTTTAGCCGTATTAGGTGCATACATATAATTTGTATATAAAGGATGTGAAAACATTCCATCATTTGCAGGAACTTTATATTCCAAATCTGTATCCTGGTTCCAATAAGATGAACATGCTGAAACAAAATCTTTACCATTTCTAACAGTAAACGCTCCAGATGATCCACAGTTAAATATTCTACTTACTAAAGCATATTTCTGATATTGCGTCAAATTCAAACCAGAACATTTTGATTCAACAGTCTGTAACGCTGAATTTATCTCTTCTTTTTCCAAATTATCTACAAAATCTTTATCTACCTCTGCTCCGACACTAGTAGAATATCCCGCTGCCCTAAATTTATCTGCAAACCCACCATTAAAAATATCTATACCATAACCAACAGTAGGATGTCCATAACCATCGTCTCCAATTATGTATTTCGTACCATCTGCACTAATAGAACCATTTATACCTTCCCAAGCATGTAGCCATCTGATAAATTGATCATATCCTCCACCTCTACTTGTAGAAGTAAAATCATCTGGTTCATAAATACTAAAATCAAAAGAAGTAATACCATAATTATCACCAGTAAGTTTGTATAATAAATATTTAGTCAAATCAAGGAAAGCCGCAGTCTTTTGGCCTTTTGCAATATTAGTAAGTAACCATTTAGGTTTTAAAGCACTTTTAGCTGCCTTATTATCTTCAAACAATTTAATAAACTTCTCTTCATTACCACTAATCTCTGAATCACCAGTATCATAGCTAACACTCAAAGAACGAATTGTAGTAGTATCATACTCTGTAGAACCAATAGAAATTGTACCACGTGATTCTCTATCATAAATCTCCCTAGTTGGACCTGGTTGAGATGTAGCAGAAACTGTAGTAGCATCAGTAACTTTACCAGCCACATTTGCAACAGTATCAATAAGTGATTTTGCATCACCTTTATTAGTACTAGCTGTATTATTATCTGATGTAGCTTTTACATTATTTGCCCTGTATACTTTGACTTGTTTATCTGCATATTCAGAACTACTACAACAAATACCTTTAATAGGAGATGTTGGATCAACATATACATCTATCCAATAACCTGGTTTACCCGTACCTACATCGTCAACTACATATACTGTTGGATCTCCCTCTAAAATAATTTGATCTCCTAATTTTAATCCTCCTGGATCACCATTTTTACTAATTGCAACTGTCCTATGAGTTTGTGCTGGTCTATTAGAAGCAGTAGCCGATGTTCCAAAATGTCCTTCACCATCATCATTACAAATATAACAAAAAGCTGTTGTCTTATAAGTTCCTACATATTCTCCTTCACTACCTGTTAATCCACCTGCTGTAGAATTAAATGATGCAACAGTATAACTTGAATCCTTAGAAAATTTAACAAACCATGTATCTACATAAGTCAATTCCAACTTAGTACTAACTGATTCTGTAACATTTACACTAGATGTTCCTCCACCTGACACTCCATCATCATATACTATACTAACATCGTTTCTAGTTTCAGTTGTAGAAACATTATCTTGAACAGCCAAAATCAATTCACTATCAAATATAATGTCCGTAAAATCAGTAATAAAATCTGAATCTTTTATATCAACATAATAATCCATCAAATATTCAAAAGGTGTTGTATATTTACTAACAACTGTTTTATAACTAATTGGAGAATTTTTATTTATTGTTATACCACCATCACCAGAAGAATAATTCCATGTCGCTGTAATCAATTTCCAATCTTTATCCAAAGTAAAATATTTTAAAGCTTCTTGATCATCATTATCAACTAATTTATTAAAATCTTCTTCTGGTATAAATTTCAAATCATACACTTTAGAATTTACTTTTGAAGATACTTGTTGATTTGATGAAGAATCTCCTGCACCATCTCCATAAACAATTTTAGATATACTTACAATATCCTGTCTAGCCTTTGATGTATCTGATAAACCAGATGACATTACTACTAAAACATATGGTGTATCACCCTTAAAAACAATTGCTGCATCATTTTCAACCGTATCTAACTCACCTGTTTTATTAGCTGTTTGAACTCCATCTGGAACACCTGCAGGAATTTTTTGCGTTCTTGTTTGTTGTTTTAAAAAGTTCAACATTTTTTCAGAATATGCTTTATTTACACATTTTCCATTATAGATGTTTTCTAAAATTTTTGCTGCATCTTTTGAAGATGTATAATTATCTCCATTTGCAGTACTTGCCAACATTCTCCTATTTAAAACTGTATTTGCATATCCATTATTTTTAATATATGTATTTATAGTATCAAATCCAAGTTTATCAATTAACCTATTAGTAGCATTATTATTACTTTCTGTAATCATTATACTAATATCAGAAGTAACTGAGGATTCATCCAGCTTTCCTTTACTTATTTCATCATAAGCTGTAGCCATAATAAACAATTTTATTACACTTGCAGACTGCATTTTTCCATCTGCATTAACAGAAGCTATATCTTTTCCGCCTTTCAAATCTTTAGCATAAACACTCCATGTTCCAGAAGCCGCACTTTCCAAATAATTTTTTACTTCTGTTTGTATATTTGAATTAGAACTAGAACTTGATGAGCTAGAACTTGATGAGCTAGAACTTGATGAACTAGAACTTGATGAACTAGAACTTACACTTGAATCACTTTCATCTGATGATTCATCTATTGTTTTTACATTTGTCATATCTGTTTTTTCAAAATGTTGTGTATCACCTGTATTATCAGATTTTCCTAACCATGTCCAACCATATTTCTCAAAAATTTTATAAATTCTTGAATCTTTTGTTATACAAGCTGCTTTTTCTGTATCTGACCAACCTTCTTTTGTATCTCTATTTTTTGTATATTTTTTAGCATTTTTATGTGCACATGAACCATCACTATTTATATATGGATTAATTTGAGGATTTATATCTATAGCCTGTCCATATGCATGTGCTGATACTGTATTTCCTTCACCAGAAGTAGTTACAGTTTTTCTATCATTAAATGCAGATGTATTATTTGCATCTATAGAAGCATAGTCCAACTTGCTACCTGTTTTATTTTTAGAACCAGTATAATTATCTATAATATCCATTTTTTCTATAGGATATTTTATTTTATACAATTCTTCAAAAATAAGTAATACTTCATCTGCCAATTTAGCATTAACTACCATATGTCCCTGTTTTGTATTTCCTTCAAAGTCATAATAAGGTATTGTTAAATATGATAAATCATCATATTTAGTTCCAGAAATATTTTGCATAGATACATTTTCCATTTGTTTTTTTATTTTTTCTGGAATTTTTTCTTTAGTTCCTCTAGCTCCTGAAACAACTTCATCTTCATCTGATTTATCAATTCCTGTATTTACAACAGAACCTATACTTTTATTTGGAGTAATTCTCCTAATACGAATAGCCCCTTGAAAACCTTTTTCCCCTTTACCTGTATCATTTCCAATAATAAGTTTAGATGTACTAGAACTTTTTGAGGTAGGAGTTCCATTTTCAAAAATATAATAACCTAAATTTGTTTCATCAACCTCATCAGCTGTAAAAGCCCCTTCTGATTTATCTTTATTCGGATTATTTACTTCTATTTTACCTTCTGAATTAACACCTCTTAAAACAATATAATGTGTATCAACCGCAAACTTACCTGTTTTTTGTAAAGAAATAACCGGTTTTCCATCTAAAAGTGATTGTTTTACTTTATCTATATCTTTTGTTTTTGTTACTTCTCCAACATTCCAATGTTTTGCTGAATCTGCAAAAAGTGGACCATTAGAACCCTTTCCATTAAAATATTTACTTCCATATTTTACATCATCTGCCCAATCAACAACATCTTGGAAAGAAACATCACTTCCTGTTAAATATGACATAACCATTGCTACACAAGCCAAACCACATCCAGTTGAGGAAAACTCAGCTCCTGCATGTGCATGAAATGTTACATTTGCACCATTTTGATACATTTTTGGTATATCCATAATATTTTCTGTTTTACTATTTGAATTATTTGTTGTTGAATCTTTTGAATCATCTGTTGAGCTATCACTTGAAGATGTAGAACCATTTCCCATTCCATTATCATATTTAAAACTTAATGGATCAACTTTCTCTCCATTTTTTTCAATTTGAAAATGTAAATGTGCACCAGTTGATATTCCTGTATTACCAGATAAAGCTATAAGTTGTCCAGCAGTTACTTTATTTCCTACAGAAACTTTCAATTGACTATTATGCATATATTTAGTAACATAACCATTACCATGATCAATTTGAACATAATTTCCCGCACTATCTGAGTATTGAGAAACAGTTACTTTTCCATCCATACATGCATATACATTTGTGCCTTCTCCAACAGCAATATCAATTCCACCATGATTTGAAGATGCTCCTGCTGTAGGAGAATTTCTAGGCCCAAATCCAGAAGAAATAGTTGTTTGATTAGCCTCTGTTGGCCAATGTAAAGTCCCCGCAAAATCTGCACTACCACTACTATTACCATTATCTCCAATTTCTACATCTGCTTCTTTTCCAATTTTTCCTCCTAAATTAGGAAACTGTGTATATAATTCTGCCTGAAGCATCTTTTTTACTGTATCCTTATCCACATATTGACGACTACCTTTATTATAATCTTTAACAATTACATCTAGCTTATCATCAATACCTTGTTTATATGCTAAGTAATAACCATCATCAGCATTTCCAGCAATACACATTAAATCAGACAAATCGCTTATGCCCATTTCATCATAAACATCACTAGGATTTTTTGCACTTTCAACCAAATCAGCTACCCAGCTAAAAGCTGTATAGGCAAAACAAATAGCTAAAAATATTGGTAAAACTTTCATTACAAAAATGATAAAAGTCTTAGTAAACCAAGCAGCCATTTTAGCCTTTATTTTACCCTTGGCTTTTGATTGTATATTACCACTCATTCTCCCCATCATGGGTCTTTTTCTTTCTTGATTATCATTTTGATTATTTTCTTGATTGCTATTTTCATCAAGGTTTTGGTTCTCATCATTTTGATTATTATCTAACATATCATCACCTCACTTTGCCAGTTTACATTATCCCCTTAACTTTAACTCTAAACTAATCTTATTGATTCCATCTAAACAAATATCTGAAAAAACCATTTTTTCATATTTTATACTATCACGATATGAATCAGAAAATTTTACTTGTATTTGTTTTTCAGAATTTGGTTCTATAGAAAAATCACTACTATCATTTTCATATAATAGAGCTTCAAAATTTACATTATTTTCATCAACAATATATGTAGTAGCAGCTTTTTTTCTACTATCTAACACAACTGTATTTGAACTATCATTTTTTATATTTATAGTATATATACTGTAATCCATGTATACATACTTATTTTTTACAGTAATTGTAACATTATCTTTATTAACATTTTTATTAACATTTACTTTTCCAATAAAACTATTAATATTTAATTTGTAATCATCATTTTCTTGAACAATACTAAAATAATCTTGTATATATTTTTGAGAAGAACCTTTTCCACTTGCTAACATATCATCAAAAATTTTTACTAAATATATATAATGCTCTGAAGATGTCCAAGATTGAAAACTATATCTTTTTGATGTTGAAAATTTATTTTTATAATATTGCTCTTCAAAAAGATATTCTTGTGGATACAATACTTCTTTGCATTCATTCGAAAGTAAACCATAAGCCTTCTCAGGCTCATGGTTTTTACAATAACTTAAAAATGTATCAATTAAATTTCCAAAATCATTTTTTAAATTTTCTGATACAGTTCCTCCTGTAATTATAGATTTACTTTCATTGTAATATTGTTTTTTCTCTGTACTAGAAACTTCCTCTGATATTTTTTCAGATTCTTCTTGACCTCTCTTTTTTGCTGCAGTATTAAACAACGATATCATTACAAATATGAATATTATTATAATAAATGTAAACCAGAATTTTCCTCTATTTTGATTATACATTCTTATTAATTTATTCATATCATCACATTCCTTTCTTTATTATACATCAGCAATTTTTTCTATATCTTTAGCAAATGTTTCTGCCATTTCACGAGTAATTGATGAATTTTCTCTCATCATTCTATCTATAAGAGCTTGTTGATTTTGGTCACTGTCTTTTAATGATTTTCCTCTTTCTTGTGCTAATTTAGCTCTAGCAATAGCACTTTCTTCTGACCAATGATTTTCTGCAGCCATATTTCTTGCATTACGTATAATTCCAACATCTTCGATACCATTATCTCTATATCTTTGAGTTGTTTCATCATTTAAGAATTTTTTAGCTTGTTCCCTTGTCATCTTAGATTTAGTATCGCCATTACCACTGCCTTTTTTCATCATGTATTTAATATTGTTTTCATTTCTCTTCCATTCTTTATCAGCTTTTTCTTGTTTCATTTGTTTTTGTTCTTGTGCTGTATATCTTGCATTCATATAATCTTCATGCATTTGACTTGCTTTATTATCAGCATGTGCTACAGCTCTATCTCCAAGACCCTTTCCAGTAGCAACTGCTAATCCAGCTCCTGTTGCTAATACTGTTCCCGCTTTTTCTCCAGAAACTACTCCAGCTGCTGCAGCCATAGTTCCCACTGTTGCTCCTGCTGCTGCCATAGCACCTGTTCTTAAAACTCCATGACCTAATGCTTTTGCCTTCTTCTTCAAGTTATCTCCTGTAAATGAATTTGTAAATCTTCTTGCTTGTCCTGATACTACTCCACGCACACCTCTAGTAACTGGTGCATCCCAAGCCTTTTTAACTCCTGTAATAACTCTTTCTTTCTTCGTTGGAGGTTTTTGCCCTGCAGATAATATATCTGCATTGTTTCTTATAGTTGCATTTTCTCCTTCATTTCCAGCTTTTTGTTCAGTAGCTTTTTGAGTTTCATTTTGTCTTTGAGTTGTAGTTTTCTCATCATTATTTGGTGTATCTTGTTGATTTTCAGTTGTACCACCATTTAATCTTTCATCTATTTCTGCAATATGTGCCCTAGCACTAGCTCTTTCCTCTTCTGTAAAATTAGGATCATTCGCCATTTTCTCCCATAATCCTCTATCCATATTCAATTTATCCGTCTCTTCATCAGTCATATTTTGACCATTATTGAATACTTGTTGTCCATTTCCTCGTGTATTTGTTCCTTGTGCTCGATTTCCAGCACCAGTACCTTGAGTCTCTCCTGTTGGATTATTGCTTTGAGTATTAGTATTTTGACTTTGTCCATCTACTGAATTTTGAACAGATCCTTGTTGTGCTTCCATTCCACTAGTCAAGCCTTTGTATTTGTCCATCTTAATTCCAGGAGTCACACCTCTACTTGCCAAAGAAGCACTTCCTGTACCAGCAGAACTTCCACCTTTATTTCCTCCTTTGCCGCTAAGTACTCCCATAACTTTTCCTACACCCTTCATAGCTAGAGCTCCACCTGCCATAGTTGCTAAACCTGCTGGTGTCTTTGCTTTATCTAATCCAAACATAGATTTTACCCATTTTTCAGCCGATGTTAAAAATGCTAATGTAACAATTGCATATATAGGATTTGATGTAGCTAAATCAATTGCACTTCCTATAAATACTGAATACAAAATCAAATGTACAGGTTGAATTATTGCATTCATAGTATATTCTCTAAACCACATATCAAAAGCCTGTGCCTTACCATCTTTTACTTTATCAATTGGATATGTTAATGCAACAAGTGGCGCTATCATTGTAAAAAATGCCATATACAAAAATCTTTTAAAATATGTAAATGTAAACATTACTGTATATAATACTAATGCCACATACATTATAGTATATGCTGTACATTCCCCAAAATCTTTATTTTGAGCTTTAAATCTAACAAAACCTATCAAATTAGTTTTAAATTGTAAATCCTTATCTCCACCTGTAACAGTTACCAAAATTGGTTTATCTACACTTCCATCTATCATTTCTGTAAATTTATCTGTAAACATCATTATACCTGACATTATAATATGTATAACAAAAACCAAACATAAAGCTACAAGCCAATCTTGCAAACTTTCTTTATATTTTGCTTTATCAGTTGCTGTAGAACTAATAACAATTCTAATTCCTAAATATACTAAAACAGTCAAAAGTCCAACAACCGCAATATTCCTAAAAGCATTATACCAAGAAGCAATAGTTGTTCTTATTACTCCACTCGCCGCTGATTCCGCTTTTTGTTCACTTTTACTTTCATCGGAATTCTTATTATCATCAGTACTACTTTCATCAACTTGAACTCCTGTATATTCATGAGCCCTAACAAAATTAACATCTAAAGCTGCAATCTTATTAGCAAAAATATTCTCAGGACAATATAAAAAATTAGGTATTTTCCATGAATCAGGAAATATAAATCCATCCAAATCTTCCTCATTAACTGTCCTTTTTGCAGATATTTCGCTTTTATTTCCACCATAATATAACCACGAACTTGAATCACTTAAATTTGCATCATCTTTATCCAACATAGCAGATGTCATATATTTATCAGTTCCGAGCATAAAATGATTTAATGCTCCCATTACAATATCTCCAAAAGATGCTACTAATTGAACCAATTCCTTTAATAAATCTCCCGCTATGTTATTCCAATCAACCGCCTGTGAATAATTTGGTATAGAAAAATTCAGAACAATAACCATTAATAGAACAATCATTATCTTTTGACTATTTTTCTTTTTCGTAAAAAATTTCATTTCAATCTCCCTTCTTCATTATTTCATACCATTTTTCATCTTCTGCATTCTAGCCATTTTATTAACATTTGTTTCAACAAATTCAAATTCTTTCTGAGTAGGAGTAATCTGAATAATAGCTGTCTCTCCTCCAACTTTCAACAAACCTTCTCCTTTTAAGCAATTAATCAAAAATCCTGCTTCACCTTCACTCAATTTAAAAACTTCTTTTAAATATTGAATTTCTGATTTATCCTGTGCTAAAAATAGCTTTGTATCAGAAGAAGTTAAAACTGCCTGTGCCTCTGGCTTTTCATAAAAATCCTGAAATCTTTGCGAAATAATTGCAAGAGAAACATTTCTCTTTCTAGCACGTCTAGCCATTTTATTCAAAAAGTCTACAGCCTCTGGGTAAGGCAATAACATCCATGCCTCATCAACCAAAACTCTTTTTTGTTTAGCTTTTGTTCTATCTTCACTATTTTTCTTAACATATTTTTCCCAAATCCAAGAAAGTAATATTTGTTGAGCCAATGGTCTAGCAAATCTTTCTTCCAATTGAGAAATATCCAAATTTATAAAAGGTGCTCCATCCAATAATTCAAAAGTAGATTGACCGTCAAAATAAGCCATCTGACCATTATACTCTCTAATATATTGTTTCATAACCTTTAATAAATAACTATAATGAAAACTATAATCTTTATTATCATTCATCATAGCTTTTCTTTCAATTCTTTTATACCAACTCCCTATTGTAGGCATTTCTTTCTTTTCACTATATAATCTATCACCTTTTTGCAAACCTGAACCTTGTTTATACAAACTATTAGGATCACTTGTAATTCCTAAACTCTCATATTCCTCAGCAACAGATTCTGCAATAACCTGTTTTGTAAGCTCATTTACATCATCACTTCTTGTACTACCTTTTGCCATTGTAACCAAAGCCTGCGTAACATCCTCTACCTTATTTTCCACATTCAAAACAATTTTTTCTCTACCTGTAATTTCATCTTTAACTCTTTCTGGTTCAATATCAAACAAATTGATAACTGTTTTTGAATTAGGACTTATTACAACATTAACTCCGCCCAAGCTATCAGCAACAATTGTATATTCACCTTCGGCATCAAGAGCTAAGCTCTCTATTCCCATCAATACTGATGAACGTGAAATTAAAGTTTTCATTGTTACAGATTTACCAGCACCAGACTTAGCAAAAATAACCATATTATAATTTGTTAAAGAAGGTGCAAAATTATCAAATAATATTGGTGTACCTGTTTGTTTGTTAAATCCTAGCGGAACTCCAGATGGATGTCCAACTTCTGATGTTGTAAAAGGAAATACTGTTCCCATTGAACGACTATCAAAAGAATGTATTTTTTTAACTTTATCATCCATCAAAGGCAAATTTGATTTAAAAGCCTCTTCTTGGATTCCCCAAGCACTTTTAACATTTACTAAAGATTTTGACATTTCTGTTGCCAACATTTTTGTAAGTCTGTCCAAATCTTCTAAAGAATATGTATATAATGTTGAAATAACAGAAGCCTCATACATTTTATTAAATCCAGCTGCAATTTCATCTCTTAATTGTTCTGCTTCAAATCTTTTTTGTGTCAAAGTACTTTCCCTATTTATATTACCTCTATCTGCGGCTACAATTCTTTCTGTTTCCAATTCATTTATAACTTTATTTAATTCATTTTGAGATCTAGCTTCTGAAACTGGTGTTATATAAATAGATGTATTTATATCTCCAAAAAAGTATAAATCCCTAAACAATTCTGGAAATGTACACATACGTGGTAAGGTTGATATAAAAAAGCTTCTAGCATATTTTTTTACATTTGATATTATCTCCAAATGATCTATTTTTGAAGCATCTATACCTGCTGGAGCAATCAACTCTTTTATTGTTCTCTTTTTTAGAAATTCCATTTCTTCTGTTCTATTTATTTGATTTTGTTCTAGTTGCAACTCCTCTTTCTTTTTTCTCATTTAGCTTACCTCCTTCTTTCTTTTGTTCAGACTCTTTCTTTATTTCTTTTACAGCCTCTTTAGCTATATCTACACCAACAACATTTTGATTTTCCTCTAAAATCATTTGTGCCATTTGGCTAATTAAATCATCCAGTCTTTTTTCTTTTTCTTCGGCCATTTGCTGAGCTTTTGATTTTGCCTTTGCTTTTTCTATTGCACTATTTGCTAAATCTATTGAGCCATTTTTTATTTGTTCATCTAAAACTCTTATTTTCTTTTCAAAAACATCTGGTGCAACTGAATATAAATCTTCATAACCAGCCTGCATTGCTTTATCATAACCAAATATTTCAAAATCGTCTCTATTATATGCTACATATAATAATTCTACTAATTCACTAGAATTTAAAATTTTTCCATTAACTGAGCATCCTGATAAAGTTCTTATTAAAGCTTGTGCTTTAGTATATAATTCTGAAAATGCCATATTTCTTAATTCTTCTACATCATATGTTGTCCCACTTGCTTCTTCAGGCATAAAAGATAATATAACATAATATTTTTTATTTAATATATTTCTATTCAAACTCATTCTTTCAGTGTTTTCTACAATATCTCTTGCATACTCATATAAATTTCTTTGTTTTGTTAAATTAAAAAATGCTGCATCTAATTCTTGTTTAGTATAATTTTCTGTTTGTAACATTCTATTATACTCATATATTGTTCTGTTATATTTGTTTTCTATCTCTTTTAATTTATCTTTATATCCCTGTATACTTTTTTCAAGATTTATTGTTCTAGTTTGAATATATATTTGAATTGGAAATCTTAGAGTATTTAGAAATTGTTGAAATCCTTCTTCTACTCCAACCTTTTCCATTTGAGACATCAAGTCATAATTTACACCTTGACATTCTATAACCATAATATAACGTTTTCCATCTTTTTGAACAATCATATTATCTTCTACACCATTAAACTCCATAAAATCAAATATTGATTTTTTTGTATATGATGTATTAACTTGCTTATCATTTTCACCTTTTTTTCCTTTGCCTTTTTCTTCTTTGACTTGAGGTCTTTTCTTTATCCCATTATTTCTTTTATGTGCTTTCATTTGCAACACTAACAAAATAACTGAAAATACAGCTAGCAACATTATCATTAAAATTAAAACTACCATTAGTATTTTTGAAATTTCATTATCCATTCTCTTTTCCTCCATTTTCTTCTGTTTTTTCTTTTTCCTTCTCTTTTTCTGAATCTATTGTATATAAATATATTTTGTTATGCTCCATTTTAAACTTAAATGCTCGCCTTATTACATCATCAATATTTTCTCCACCTGTTTTTCTAGTTATTTCAAAAGCAGCTGAATCTGGCACTTTAAAGGTAGCTATTACAAATCCTAAAACCCCAAATACTACTAATATTATAATTCCAACAGTAGTTAATCCTATTAATCTAAATATAAAATAAAATAAAAGTCCTATTGCTAATCCTATTGCTGTATATATTATAGCTTTAGTTGAAAATATGTATAATATTCTTCCTTCCCCTTTTACATTTCTTGGTATATTATAAGTATTCATATACTACCTCCTTTTTAACCCATTTACACTTAATATCATTATAACAAAAAAACGCAAAAATTGTAACATTTTTGCATAAAAAAGTATAATTTATTTAAAATTTAATATAATTGTAATATTTTTGACACAAAAAAACCACTAAAAAGTGGTTTTTCTTTTATTAATAATTTATTATCCTGCATTCCATCCATTAAAGAATTCATAAATAGCTTGTGCAAATACTGAAGCTGTAAATACTAAAGCAGCACCTACAACATATGGCATTAAACTCTTCTTGTAATCTGCTTTTTCTTCTGCACTTCCCATTAAATATTTAATACCTATAACTGTTAACATTACAACTGATAAAATAATTCCAACAGCTTGAAGTACTCCAACTATTTTTTTTCCAGCATTATCTATAGCTGTTGTAGTTATATCTCCAGCTGTTATTCCCTTTGGTTCTGTACCTGCTAAAGATATTACATTAATCATAGATATTAACATTATTGTAATCATTAACATTGCAACTATTTTTTGCATTTTTTTTACGTTCATTATGTACCCTCCCTTTCATTTAAAAAATATTTATTAAAAAATTTTAAAAACTAATTACTTTATATATTTTATCATATTTCTACAATTTTTGCAAGAAATACGATAATAATACATTAAATTAATAATAAACTAAAAAACCTCATTTGTCAAGTCATAAATAAGTTGTGGTAACCATGAACCTAAAAATATCATCGCAGCCCCTATTATATAAGACTCTTTTTATAATCTGCCTTTTCTTCTGCACTTCCAAGCAAAAACTTAATACCTATTGCTGTTAACATTATAACAGATATAACTGTCCCTGTAGCTTTAATTATTGTAAATACCTTATTAGCCTTAGTTTGAAATTTATATGAACTTGTACCAGAACCTTGGTAACTATTTAAATCTCCTAAACCTATATCATCAGCATAACTATAATTTGGAATTATAAAAAATAATGATAATAATGTTATTATTAAAATTATAAAATTTCCATATTTTTTCATTTAATCACCAACTTTCTCACATAAAGAATTATTTATTTTGCTTTTTCAATTTTATTATAATATAAAAAAAAAATAAAAACAATAGATTAACCAGAATTTTTACATTGTTACCACTCCAATTTTACTTCATCAAATATATTAACATTATTTATTATTTTTTTCCTCTAAAACTTTCAAAAAACGCAGAAAAACTTGTAGCTTCATAATTATAAAACTACAAGTTTTCTTTTCATTGGATTTTTTTACTGATTTTTACAAGAACCCAGATTACAATTGCACAAATTACGGCTATCCGTCCCACAGTTCCTATAACATTCCAAACAATTGATGCTCCAATGATAGCAAATAAAATAGTTAATATTGCTGTTATCATATAATTATCCTCCTTTGATTCTTATACCTTAATTATAACACCTTAAGAACATTTTTTCAAACCTTAAATTTTTTGCACAATTTCAACAACTAATTTCCAAATTCCAAATGCTCCAAAAATTACTACACATCCAACAATATAAACTGTCAAAGCTTTTTTTACATCTGCCTTTTCATCTACACCAGATATCATAAATTTAATTCCCAAAGCCATTCCAGCTAATACAGCTACAGCTACTCCTATTTGTAAAGCTATGTTATATATAGTTCCTGATAAATCTGCCAATTCATCATTATTTATTTTATTTGACTTTCCTGCTGCACTTACAAAATTGTCTGCATCAGCTATCATATCATCCAAAGTATTGGCTGAACCATTAGTTTCTTCTCGACCTGGCTGTTTATAAATTTTTGTATTTCCTTTTACTGCATTATTATATGCTTCATCAGTTTCATCTTGATTTATAGATTCATTTATCCCATCAAAATTAAAATGACCTGCTTTTTGATATTTTTCCTTATCAGATTTAGACATTTCTGCCCATTTAACCTTTAAAACACCTAACAACATTACTTTTTGTTTTTTGTTCAACCCCTTTAAATCATTCTGTGTAATTTTAATATTTTTATAATCTTTATCAATCTTTTTTAAAACTTTATCACCTAATGTTTTATTCATATAATCTCTTGTAAGAGACGCTGTACTCGGATTATATTTTTCTTCCCAACCACTTGCATATAAAGATACTATATCTTTAGCAGATACTTTATTAGCACCATAAGAAAAATTTGCACAAAAATTTATTATTAATAAAAAAATCATAAATACTTTTAACATTATTTTATAAAATTTACTATTCATCTACAATTCATCCTTTCATATATAAGTTTTCATCTAATATTTTAAATTTGTTGAATAAGCTCTACTACTAATTTCCAAATACCAAATGCTCCAAATATTACAACACACCCAATAATATATACTGTTAAAGCTTTTTTTACATCTGCTCTTCCATCTACTCCTGTTAGCATAAATTGAATTCCTAGTGTTAATCCCATGATAACTGCGATTGCTATTCCTATTTGTAAAGCTATATTATATATAATTCCTGATAATTCTGCTAATGATTCTCTGTCAATTTTATCGTTTTTTCCAGAAATCGCCACAAAACTATCTGCATCAGAAATCATATCTTCTAAGGTAGTAGTACCTCTTCCTGATGAAACAACATTTGGTTGTTTATAAATTATATCTCTATTTTTTTCTCTAGCTTTTTCTATTTTATTTTTATCTACACTTTCTGTTTTTCCTTCCCCTTTGCTTATTTCTGCTGATTTTTCTGAATCTTCGCCACCTTGTTTAAATCTACTTTGTTGTTCACTTGATAAATTGTTAAATCTTTTATCTGCTGTTACCTTTGCTTGTATATTTTTAGATCCAGTATTGAAATCTATTGAGCCTGTAGTTCCCATACCTTTTGATATAGTTCCTATATTGTCATATATCGCATTTGCCATATCAACCGCAGCTGAATATTCATCATCTTTTAATTGAGTCATATCAAAATTTCCATCAGCCATAGCAGCAAAAAGATTTTCTACAACTTGCTTATTTTGAGTTAAATAATAATTAATATATAAATCTTCATCTGTTTTTCCTGCATTATCACTATTTTCTTTTACTGTCTTATATTCAGCAGATCCTTTAAATTTTTTAAAACTATAATCATAATCATTATAATAATATCTAAAATCTTCTAAAGCCGCCGCTTTCTCCTTATCTGTTTGCTTTGCAAATACAACCGTACTGTTAAAAAAAAACACAATAAATAAAAGTAAAATTATTAATAAAACCTTATATTTTTTTTCTCTTTTCCTCATAAAATCTCCTGTTTTCTATATTTTTTCTTTATAAATTTTCTTCAAAATTTAATATGTATATTTCTCTATTTACATTATAACAAAACAAATCCTTTTTTACAACTTTTTTCAACATTTTAAAATTCACTTTTTTCTAACACAAAAATAACACCAGAAATCCTGATGTTATACTTGGCGTAGGTGAGAGGGTTCGAACCTCCGCGCCGATTGCTCGACCTAGCAGTTTAGCAAACTGCCCCCTTCACCACTTGGGTACACCTACATAAATAAAATTAATTAACAAAAAAAGATATAAAACACAAAATAATCTATATATCATAAATTATGGTCTTATATCAAAAAAGAAATGGCGGAGAGGGTGGGATTCGAACCCACGGTACGCTATAAACGCACGCCAATTTTCAAGACTGGTGCCATAAACCAACTCGACCACCTCTCCATATAACTGACAAATGTCTGTTGATGTCTTGCGACAGTATTTATATTACCATTTTTAAAAACATTTGTCAATACAAAAACTTAAATTTTTTACATATTTATTTTATAAATATTTTTAGATTGAACAGCCTTATCAATAGCTAATTTTTCTTCAGCAGAAATTGTATAAGAAGATTTGCCGTTTTCAACTGGTTTAGCATAAATATTAGACATTTCTCTTGAATAAATACCATTCATAACAACACCTGTATTGTTCTCATCTAATAAAGCCAAAGCAAAACTCAAATCACTACCAGTATCCTTAAAAGCATTATATCTAACAATACCTATTTTTTGAATACAGCCAGACATTTGGTTACTTATTTCTTTGCAAACCAACTGCAAATCAGAATTTTGTTTTTCTACCTTTTCCACTCTATAAATATAATTTTCCAAATCTTCTTCAATATTTTTTCCTTTTCCAAGTTTCAACATAAATTCTCTATAACATTTATTCAAATTAGCGGTTCTTATCAATAAAATCAAAAATCCTATAAATAGAACCATTAATAAAATAGCAAAAATAATTAAAACATTATCTGTTCTTAAAAATTCTATAAATTGTTCCATAACCATCATCCTCTCTAAAAGCTATTTCATTAAATTTAAAATTCTCTCCAAATCATCATTACTACTATATTCTATTATTATTTTACCTTTTCTTCTTCCTGCATCTAATCTTACTTTAGTTCCAAAAAAATTTTTAAAAGTATTTTCTATATCTTGATATAAAACTTGTTTCCTTTGTATTTGCTCTTTAGATTCAGGATTTTCTTTTTGCATTGCATGTTCTGCTTGTCTTACAGTAACACCTCTTTCAATCATTTTTAAAGCCATAGCATATTGTTTATCTGGATCTTGAATAGAAAGCAAAGCTCTACAATGTCCTTCTACCAATTTTCCTTGTTTTACAAGTTCTAATACTCTTGGCTCTAAATTAAGAACTCTAAGAGTATTACATATAGCACTCCTACTTTTCCCTAATTGTTTTGCAACTTCTTCTTGTGTCATACCAAATTTTTCTACAAGATTTTTTATTCCCATTGCTTTTTCATAAGCATTTAAGTCCTCTCTTTGCAAGTTTTCTATAAGAGAAATTTGAGAATTAATTTTTTCGTCATCTTCACGTATAATAGCTGGTACTTCTTCTATTCCAGCAATCTTACAAGCTCTCCATCTTCTTTCTCCAGCTATTATAGAATAATATCCATCTTTTTTTGCTACAACTATAGGTTGAATTAAACCATATTTTTTTATAGATTCAGCCAATTCTTCCAAAGATTCTTGGTCAAATATTTTTCTAGCTTGATCTTTATTAGGCTCAATTTCAGTAATTTTCAATTTTTTAAATGTATCTGTCTCTTGTTGTTTTTCTTCTTCAGGAACTGGTCCAAATAAAGCATCCAAACCTTTTCCTAACCCTGATTTTTTTGTCATAGTATTCCCTCCATTTCTAAAAATTTAATCTAAAATTTATGAGGCATACAAAATACCATTACTTAAATTTTAAATACAAATTAACTTAGTGGCATTCATTAGCTTATTTTTACTATTTTATTCCATATGTCTAGCTTTTCTCTCCTCATCATTCTTTTTCAAAAATTCTTTTGTAAATTTATCATAACTTTTTGCTCCTTTTGAACGAGGATCATATTCAGTAATTGGCATTCCATAGCTTGGAGCTTCACTTAACCTAACATTTCTTGGTATTACAGTCTTATACACTTTGTCCCCAAAGTATTTTTTTACTTCTTTGACAACTTGATTTGATAAGTTTGTCCTCATATCATACATTGTAAGCAATGCACCTTCTATTTGTAAATTTTTATTAAGATGTTTTTTTACTAGATTTACTGTATTTAGCAATTGTCCTAATCCTTCCAATGCATAATATTCACATTGTACTGGTATTAAAACACTATCAGATGCTGTAAATGCATTTAGTGTTACAAGACCTAATGATGGTGGACAATCTATTAAAATATAATCAAAACTTTCTTTAATTACATCTAATTTTTCTTTCAATCTTTGTTCTCTAGACATCATAGATACTAGTTCTACCTCTGCTCCAGCCAAACTTATGTTTGATGGACATATATATAGATTTTTTATTGATGTTTTTATTAGTGCATCTTGCATTTCTGTATCTCCTACAAGTATATCATATGTAGAAAATTCTACTTCTCTTTCTGTCCCTAATCCACTTGATGCATTACCTTGTGGGTCTGCATCAATTAGCAAAACTGTTTTTCCTTTTTTTGCTAAAAATGTACTTAAATTGATTGTTGTAGTTGTTTTTCCTACACCACCTTTTTGATTAGCTACTGATATAACTTTTCCCATTCTATTGCCCCCATTTATTAGTTAATTTTTATTTATTAGTCTTATCTTATTTACATATACATCATATATAATTTTTTCAAAAAAGTCAATCCATTTTCTACATTTTTCCAAAAAAAATTTGAGCTTTAAAACTCAAATTTTTTCATTTAAAATAATTCAATTTTATATCGTCTATATCGGCTCTTTTGCTGGAGTTCCAGCTTTTCTAGGGTATTTATTAGGTGTTGCCTTTTCTTTTTTTATTAATATTATATTTCTACCCATATCAGTATCTGGTAATAAAAATGTATCTACTTTTTCGATTTTTCCACCTAAAGTTTTAATTGCTTTTTCAGCATTTTTTAATTCTTCATCAATATTTGAACCTTTCATACAAATACATTTACCACCTATTTTTACTAATGGTATCATATATTCAGAAAGTGTACTTAAATTTGCAACTGCTCTTGATGTAACATAATCAAATTTTTCTCTATATTTTTTATTTTTTCCAAAATCTTCAATTCTTCCATGTAAAGCAATAATTTTTTCTAACTTAAGTGCTTCTATAACCATTGTTAAAAAATTAACTCTTTTGTTTAATGAATCTATTAAAGTTATATCCAAATCTGGTCTTAATATTTTTACAGGTATTCCAGGAAATCCAGCTCCTGTACCAATATCAGCTAAAGTTTTGTTTTTTTGTAGTTCTTTACAAATTGTTAAGCTATCAACAAAATGCTTTAATATAACATCACGTGGTTCTACTATAGCTGTTAAATTTATTTTTTCATTCCATTCTAAAAGTAATTCCATATATTTATAAAATTTTTGAATTTGTTCTTCATCTAAAATTACATCTATTTTTTTTGCTTGAATTATCAATTCATCTTTAAACTCATCAAAATCCATTTTTTATCTCCTCCTTTTTCACACTAAATCTATACTGGAAGTTAATACAGCCAAAATTGTAATTATTTTTCACTTTTTTTAATTTAGTTGGAAAAGAATTAAATTTTGGCAAGGCAACTTCTATTTAAAAGGCAAGGGCGCATACTATCTGTATGTAACCGCGTTTTAAATGGAAGTTAACGCAGCCAAAATTATAATTATTTTTCAACTTTTCCACATTTTATTTACATATGTGGATTATTATTCCTTGTTTGTAAATAAATTAATAATACCGAAATATCAGCAGGAGAAACTCCAGAAATTCTAGAAGCTTGACCCAAAGAACGAGGTCTCATTTTCTCTAATTTTTGTCTAGCCTCTATTCTAATACCCTTAACATCATCATAGCAAATATCTTCTGGTAGCAATTTTTCCTCCAATTTTTTAAATTTTTCCACTTGTTGCTCTTGCATTTTCAAATAACCTTCATATTTTACTTGAATTTCCACTTCTTCAGCCTCTTGCAAATCAAGTTCTGGCCTATCTTCATCAATAACCGCCATATTTTCATATGTCACTTCTGTTCTCTTCAACAATTCAGCCATTTTTGTACCTGTAGAAAGAGGTGTTGTACCAACACTTACTAAAAAGTTATTAACCTTTTCTGTCGGCTTTACTATTGTATTTTTAAGTCTTTTTACCTCTTCTTCTATATGATGTTTTTTATTTAAGAATTTTTGATATCTTTCATCAGAAATTAGACCTACATCATGACCTATTTCAGTTAAACGCAAATCTGCATTGTCTTGCCTTAAAAGAAGCCTATATTCTGCCCTAGAAGTCATCATTCTATATGGTTCATTTGTACCTTTTGTAACAATATCATCAATTAAAACACCTATATAACCTTGAGTTCTATCTAATATTACTGGCTCTTTCCCTTTTATTTTTTGAGCCGCATTTATTCCAGCAATTAAACCTTGACAAGCTGCTTCTTCATACCCAGAAGTTCCATTTATTTGTCCTGCCATAAATAATCCATCTATTCCTTTATATTCCAAAGAAAGTTTCAATTCATCTGGTTTTATACAATCATATTCAATAGCATATGCAGGTCTTGTAAATTCTGCATGTTCTAATCCAGGAATTGTATGATATAAAGCTATTTGTACCTCTTCAGGTAATGATGAACTCATTCCTTGAATATACATTTCCTCTGTGTCTAACCCTACTGGCTCTACAAAAGCTTGATGTCTAGGTTTATCACTAAATCTAACTACTTTATCTTCTATTGATGGACAATATCTAGGACCTGTACCTTCTATTCTTCCTGCATATAATGGTGATCTTGATAAATTTTTTCTTATAATTTCATGTGTTTTTTCATTTGTATAAGTTAAATAACAATCAACCTGTTCCAAATTATTAATTTTATCATCAAAAGAAAATGGAACAATATTATCATCACCTTTTTGAACTTCCATCTTAGAAAAATCAATACTTCTACGATTTATACGAGCTGGTGTACCTGTTTTAAAACGAACTAACTCTATTCCTAATTTTTTTAAGCAATCAGAAAGCTTATTAGCAGCCGCAACTCCATCTGGTCCACTCTCTTCAGAAAATTCTCCTATATAAATTTTACTCTTTAAATATGTTCCAGTAGCTAATATAACTGCTTTAACTTTATAAACAGCTCCAACAGCGGTTTTAATCGCCGTAATTTTGTTATTTTCAACAACGATATCCACAATTTCTCCCTGTTTTACACAAAGATTCTCCTGTAATTCCAAAGTATGCTTCATTTCCATCTGATATTTCTTTCTATCTGCTTGTGCTCTTAGTGAATGCACTGCTGGTCCTTTAGAAGTATTTAACATTTTTATTTGAATCATACTTTTATCAATATTTTTTCCCATCTCTCCACCTAATGCATCTATTTCTCTAACAAGATGACCTTTTGAACTTCCTCCAATATGTGGATTACATGGCATATTCGCAATATTTTCCAAACTAATAGAAAACACCAATGTTTTCATTCCCAAACGCGCAGCTGCCAATGCTGCCTCACATCCAGCATGTCCTGCACCAACAACAGCAACATCATATTCTCCTGCATCATATTCCTTTACTTCAAATTTTTTTTGTTCCATTTTTTACTATCTTCCTTTCTAATTTTCTATCCCAAATTACCCCAATGAGTTCTTAACCTCATAAGTTATATACATGTTACATTAGTTATAGTTATATTCAAACGTTTTACAGCTAAAAATATGACTCAATCCCTTGCCACTCTAAGGATGTAGCCGAATGTTTCACACAGACTTTTTTACAATGTTTCACAAAATTTTTTCCTTTCATGTGAAACCGAAAACAGTGTTTTATTTATTTAAGGTTAACGTTTAACCTATGGGTTATTAAAAGTTATGTAAACTTTTGTAGCATATACTAATTGTTTTCAGCCTTTTTCGTTTTTAATAGCTTCATTAAAATTTTTTTTGCAATTTTTCTACTTTTTCAATATTTTATGTAACTATTTAAAAAATGTTATCCATATTTTTGCTTGTAAAAGTATATGTTTTCCACAGCTTTTTAGGATTTTATTAATATTATTTTCTTAACTTTTGTTTGGATAATCAATTTTTATTCTTTTTTTCCACAAATTAACCTAAAAATATACATTTTTAAGGTTAATTTGTGAATATTTGTAATTTATGTTGATTATACTCTTCAAAATTTATAAATTAATTTTTGCATATAAAATCTAATTTATAAATT
>ENA-ORUQ01001341-ORUQ01001341.1-human-gut-metagenome-genome-assembly--contig:-NODE-1341-length-24040-cov-4.032020_pt1 | contig 24040 bp, 19 predicted proteins | sample MGYA00242081_ERZ509211 | MGnify/ENA primary metagenome ERZ509211 (study PRJEB26280, sample SAMEA2338785) | human gut metagenome | biome: human gut; feature: human-associated habitat; material: faeces...
CGCATCGCCATCGCCCGCGCGGTGCTGCGCGGCGCGCCGATCCTGCTCCTTGACGAAGCAACCTCGGCGCTTGATGAAAAGACCGAAGCGCAGGTTCTGAAAAATCTTTTAACCGCGCTGCCGGAGACCGCGTGCATTTTGACGACGCATCGCCCGGGCGCGCTGAAATACTGCACGCGTCTGTACAAAGCGGAAAACGGCGCGCTGACGTGCATAGAAGTGAACAAACCCGCCTGAAAGACGTTTTAAATGCGTTTTTCGGCGGGCTTTGTTTATGACTTTGGGCGGGATTTTGCCGAACGCGCAGTCTTTTCCGCACGTGGGTGAAAATGCTTGGGCATTTTGAACATTGTCGTTTTGGTTGTAATTCCTTATAATAATGTGATAATAATGTGCGTATTTTGAAAAGAGAAGGGGAAACGGACATGAATAAGGACTTAACGACCGGCAAGCCGGCGAGTGTTTTGCTGCGGTTCACGCTGCCGATGCTTTTGAGCGTGGCGTTCCAGCAGCTTTACAATATCGCAGACAGCGTCATCGCGGGCAAATTTGCGGGTGAAGACGCGTTGGCGGCGGTGGGCGCTTCGTACCCCGTGACGATGATCTTCATGGCGGTCGCGTTCGGCATGAACATCGGTATTTCGGTCGTCATCTCGCAGCTTTTCGGCGCGAAGGATTTTAAAGAAATGAAAACGGCGGCGTATACGGGCTTTATTTCTGTTGCGGTGCTTGGCGTGGTGCTCACGGTCGTCGGCACGGTGCTGTGCGAGCCAATCTTACGCATGCTCGGCACGCCGGAGAACATCATGGAAGATACGGCGCTGTACCTTGCTATTTACATTTGGGGGCTTTTATTCCTTTTTATCTACAACATTTCTTCCGGCGTGTTCACGTCGCTCGGCGACAGCAAAACGCCGCTGTGGTTTTTGATCGCGTCGTCCGTCGGCAATATCGTGCTTGATGCCGTGTTCGTCATCATATTCCACTGGGGCGTCGGCGGTGTTGCGTGGGCGACGTTCCTCGCGCAGGGCGTAGCTTCCGCATGTGCGTTCTGGGCGGTCCTGCACCGCTTAAAGTCCGTTGAGACAAAAGAAAAGCCTGCGCTGTTTTCCGGTGCGATGCTGCGCCGTATTTCGATCGTAGCCATTCCGAGCATTTTGCAGCAAAGCTTCGTTTCGGTCGGCAATTTGTGCATTCAGGGACTTGTCAACGGTTTCGGCTCCTCCGCCATCGAGGGCTATTCCGCAGGCGTAAAGCTCAACACGTTCGCCATCACGTCGCTGACGGCGCTCAGCAACTCGGTTTCGAGCTTTACGGGGCAGAACATCGGCGCGGGCAAAATGGAACGCGTGCGCAGCGGCTTCAAAGCAGGGCTTGTGATGTCGCTTGCCGTGGCGCTCGTCTTTATGGGCGCGTATGTGTTCTGCGGCGAAAACCTCCTGCTGCTCTTTATGAACAGCACCTCGGCGGAGGCCATCGAGATCGGCAAAAAATTTCTGCTTATTGTCTCGCTGTGCTATCTGTCCCTCGCATTAAAGCTTGCCGCGGACGGCGTGCTGCGCGGTGCGGGTGCAATGGTATATTTTATGATTACCACGTTCTTAGACCTCATTCTGCGCGTTGTTCTGGCATTTATTCTGGTGCACCCGTTCGGCATCACGGGCATCTGGCTTTCGTGGCCGTTCGGCTGGGTGATTTCCAGTACATTGTCGCTCGCGTTTTACCTTTTGGGCGTGTGGGATCCGCTGAAAAAGAAAGCATAAACGGCAAAAAGCCTTACACCAAGCTCAAAAAAAGAGCAAGGCGTAAGGCTTTTGTTATTTCATTGCGTTTCGGCTCGCTTATGCGTGACCCGTCACGCGCAGATAGTCCGCATAGTTGCCGTCGAAAACGTTGATCTTCCGGTTTTCGAGCACGGCGATCTTCGTCGCAAGCAGCTTTAAAATCGTCGATTTACCCGTGCCGTTGCGCCCGATGAGCGCGGCGCGCTCGCCGGTCATCCCTTCAAAGCTCAAATCTCTTAAGACGGGCTTGAAGCCGAAATTTTTATTTACATTCGTGCGCGAAAGCGCTTTGTTTTCACCGGTATAGCGCACAAAAACGGACTTTTCAAGAAGATTTTATGCGCTGCATGGGTAAGCGGAGTTTAAGTTGATTTTTGGCGGCAAATCCGCTATAATAGTATAAGATAACAGGTACCTTAGGCGTGCTTTGTGTTGGACGCCGAAAACAAAGGAGCAAAAGCCGCTAAAACAGCATAAAAAGGCTTTTGCAGCCGTCTTAACTTTAGGGAGGAAGATCACGATGCCGGAAGTTTACACCATACCGCTTTCCAAGATCATTCACGAGTTACAGCTTGAGACCGCTTTTCTGCCGAAGAGCGCAGACGATATTTTGATTCAATCGAGAGACGTTGTTCGCCCCGGCATGGAGCTGAACGGCTACCACGAATATTTTGACCCGAATCGCATCGCCGTTTTAGGCCGTGCGGAAATGTACATGCTGGAGAGCTTAAAGCCGTCGCGCCGCGCCATGGCGCTGGACAGCTACCTGTCCCTGAAGCCTCCGGCAGTGATTGTTGCCCGCGGTATTGACCCCGGCAAGGACTTCATGGAGATTGCCGAAACGTACCACGTGCCGGTGCTGCGCACGACGGAGTCAACCTCAAATGTTGTCGCGTCACTCGTTGCGTATTTGAACGTCGAGCTTGCGCCGCGTATCACACGCCACGGCGTTTTGGTGGAGGTTTACGGCGAAGGTATTCTGCTTGTCGGCGACAGCGGCGTCGGCAAGAGCGAGACGGCCATCGAGCTCATCAAACGCGGCCACCGTCTCATCGCGGACGATGCGGTGGAAATTCGCCGCGTATCCAGTAAATCGCTCGTCGGTCAGTCCCCGGAGAACATCCGTCACTTCATCGAGCTGCGCGGCATCGGCATCATCAACGCCCGTCGCATTTTCGGTATGGGCGCCGTTAAGCTGCAGGAGAAAATCGACATGTGCATCAACCTGGAGATCTGGGACGCGACGAAGGTCTACGACCGCATGGGCATGGACAGCGAATACACGGAAATTCTCGGCATCAAGGTGCCGGTGATGACGATCCCGGTAAAGCCCGGCCGTAACCTTGCCATCATCATTGAAGTTGCGGCGATGAACAACCGCCAGAAGAAAATGGGCTACAACGCCGCCTACGAGCTGCTCTCCGCGCTCGGCATGGATGCTTCCATGATGCCGCACGAGGAGATTAAGCGAGATTTGGATATTTAACAGCATGATTTTAGTATAAAACAAGATGCTTTGGCATCTTGTTCAGGAACCCCTCTTTGATAGGGTTTCCTGCGGTCGGACAATTCACCGGATTGTCCGACCTACCTTCCTGATCTTTTGGTAGGCAAAAGGGTTTCGCTTTCTGCGGAAAGCGACTTAGGGTGCTGCCCTAAGAACCTGTAAGCTTTCTGAAGAAAGTTTCATCAAAGACTTTTAACCGCGTTTAAGGTTAGCTGAAAGTGAGAAAACATCATCATGTATAACATCATTGCAGATTTGCATACACATTCGCTGGCGTCTACGCATGCGTACAGCACCATTCGCGAAATGGTCGATTCCGCTGCGGAAAAGGGTCTCAAAGCCATTGCCATCACCGACCACGCCCGCACCATGCCCGGTGCGCCCGGCCCGTGGTTCTTTAATTCCATGCATGAACTGCCGCTTTTATACCGCGGCATTCTGCTCATTGCGGGCATGGAGGCGAATGTCATCGATTTGAACGGCACGCTCGACATCAATGAGACCGAACGCCGCGACGTCAACTGGCTTGTGGCGTCCATTCACAACCTCGGACTGCCGGGGCTTGAGAATCCCACGGTCGAAAAATGCACGCAGCTTTGGCTCAACATTGCACAAGATCCGAAGGTGAATGTCATCGGCCACAGCGGCAGTCCGGAGTTCCGCTACGATTATGAAACGGTCATTCCGGAGTTCGGTCGAAACCACAAGCTTGTGGAGATTAACTCGCATTCCTTTGAGGTGCGCAAGGCGAATATCCCGAACTGCCGCGAGATTGCGCTGTGCTGCAAAAAGCACCGTGTGCCGGTTATCGTCAGCTCGGACGCGCATTTTGAGACACAGGTGAAGGATCACACTGCGGCGCTCGAGATGCTGCGCGAGATTGCGTTTCCGGAGGAGCTGATTCTCAACGCGAACACGAATCGCCTCATCGAGTATCTGCGCGCGCACACGAACATCCTTGAAAACCGCAAGGATGCCGATGCTATTTTAAGGAGCTTTGAGAATGTCTGATTACTGTAAATTTGATGCCGCACTACAAAGTGCCGGCGTATGCTATAAGACCGATGAGCCCATGTCCGCCCACACGTCGTTTAAGATCGGCGGCCCGGCGGATCGGTTTGTTGAAGTGAAGACCGTCTCTGAATTGCAGGCGGTTTTAAATGCTGTAAGCGACGAGAATGTCCCGTATTTCATCCTCGGCAATGGTTCCAATCTGCTTGTGCCGGACGAGGGCTTGCGCGGCGCGGTGCTGACGCTGCAGGGCGATTTTAAAAAAGTGCAGAGCCTTGCGAGCGGTCATGTTTTGTGCGGCGCGGGTGCATCGCTTGCGACGGTATGCAGCTTTGCACGTGGGCAGGGGCTCACGGGCCTTGAATTTGCGTGGGGCATTCCGGGGCAGCTCGGCGGCGCAGTGTACATGAACGCCGGCGCCTACGGCGGCGAGATGAAGCAGGTCGTCGAACGCGTCCATTTCCTTGAAGCGGACGGCACGCCCGGCGTAATGAGCGGGGAAGACCTCGCGTTCGGCTACCGCAAAAGCGCCTTTATGGGCACGAAGCGTATCATCACAAGCGCGGAGCTGCGCCTTGAAAGCGGTGCGGAAGCGGAGATCACCGCGAAAATGGAAGATTTCATGCGCCGTCGCCGCGAAAAGCAGCCGCTCGAGCTGCCGAGCGCGGGCAGCGTATTCAAGCGCCCGGAGGGCTATTTTGCCGGTACGCTCATTGAACAGTGCGGCCTGAAGGGCTTTGCCGTGGGCGGCGCGTGCGTCAGCGAAAAGCATGCAGGCTTCATTGTGAACAAAGGCGGTGCGACGTGTGCCGATGTGGAAGCGCTCATCCGCGCCATTCAGGATACAGTTTTTCAGGCGACCGGCGTGGAGTTGGAGCCGGAAATTCGCCGCATTTCGCTCAACGAGTAAAATTTGTGGGATTTACGGTGGCATTTGGCTGCCGAAAAGGTGGTTTTTAAAATGGAATTTGTGATCTTGACCGGCTTATCCGGCGCGGGCAAAACGCGCGCCATGCACGCCATGGAGGATATCGGATTTTATTGTGTCGATAATCTGCCCCCGGCGCTCATTCCGGTCTTTTACGATCTTTGCGATAAATCCGAGGGTATTCAGCGCCGCGTGGCGGTCGTCACGGATACCCGCGGCGGCGAGCTTTTTAAGTCATTTTTCAGCGCGCTCGAAACACTGAAGGCGCAGAACGAGCCGTATAAAATTTTGTTTATGGATGCGTCCGAGCCCGTGCTTGTCAACCGCTTTCAGGAGACGCGCCGCAAGCACCCGCTTTCCGAAGCGATGCAGGGCTCTTTGGAGCAGGCCGTGCGCCTGGAGCGCGAGATGCTGCGCCCGGTCAAAGAGGTCTCCGATTACGTCATCGATACGTCGAACATTCCGGCGGCGGGGCTGAAAGCGCGCATTTCCGACCTGTTTTTGCAGAACGACAACGACGCCATTACGGTGCATTGCATCAGCTTCGGCTTTAAATACGGTCTGCCGCTCGAATCCGACCTTGTGTTTGACGTGCGCTGCCTGCCGAACCCGTTCTACGTGGAGGAGCTGCGTGAACATACCGGCCTTGAAGCGCCCGTGCGCGACTACGTGATGAACTGCAAGGAAACCGAGGGCTTTAAAACCCGCTTTACGGACATGATCGATTACATGCTGCCGCTCTACATTCAGGAGGGCAAAAGCCAGCTCGTCATCGCGGTCGGATGCACCGGCGGGCATCACCGCTCCGTGGCGCTTGCGCAGTATATGCACGATCACCTTGTCGCAAACGGCGTTCACGCCACGGTCTCGCACCGGGATATCACGAAACAATAAAGCGGGAGGGAGCCGTTTTCATGTCATTTGCTGCGGATTGCAAGCAAGAGCTGTGTATGATTGAAAATAAGCGCGCGTGCTGTTTGAAAGCGGAATGCTACGGCCTTCTGCTTTTTTCAAAGTGTTTTTCCGCGCGGGAATCGCAGATGGTATGCGAAAATGCCGCCGTTGCACGCCGTGTGGCGGAGGCCGCCGCCGTTTCGGCCGGTGTATACGCCGAGGTGCGCTCGCAGCTAAGGCGCAAGAATATCGGCGCGTATGCCATCACCATTCCGGGTGAAGCCGCACGCATTCAGATGATCCGTTCGTTCGGGCACGATGAGAATGACGTGAACCTGCATATTCATGAGGAAAATCTGCAAAAGGACTGCTGCATTTCGGCGTTTTTGCGCGGTGTGTTCCTCATCTGCGGCACGGTCACAGACCCGCAGAAGGAGTATCACCTTGAGTTTTCCACGCCGTACCTGCACCTTGCGGAAGATCTTGTGGCTGTTCTGCACCGCGTGAAGGCCGCACAGCTTTCGCCGTCCATTGCACGCAGAAAAAACAGCTACATTGTCTACATAAAGGAAAGCGCCGCCATTGAGGATTTCCTCACGCTGACGGGTGCGGTAAACTCCGCCATGAACCTGATGCAGATCAAAATGTACAAGGAGACCTACAACAATTTAAACCGTGTCTCGAACTGCGAGACCGCGAATCTTGATAAAACGTACTCTGCTGCAACAAAGCAGATTGCCGCCATTGCGCTCATCAGCGACAAGGTGGGGTTGGACGAGCTGCCCGCCGACCTGCGCGAGGCCGCCGTTTTGCGGCTGGAAAACCCCGAAATGTCGCTGCGCGAAATGGGGGAGCGGCTTTCCATCAGCCGTTCCGGTGTGAATCACCGCCTGCGCCGCATTTTGGAGTTTGCGGAACAGCTCGGCTCGCCGGAGGAATCCCTTGCGGAGCAGAGCGTTTTCGAAGTGGAGGAAAAGCTGCATGCTGAAAATGCAAAGACCGAAGAGCTTTAAAGACCTTGTGTTGGGCATTTTGATTGTTGCGGTGCTCGGCGTGGGCGCGTATTTCATCGCCGATGCGCTGAAAGCCGAGCTTGTGCCCGGCGATATCGTGGTGCGCTCCGGCAATGAAGAGATTACCGCGCTGCAGAACGTGACCGGCGAGCAAAGAAAGAACGGTTCAAAAGCGTGCGGCGGGCATTTCGAAATTGAAGAGGTTGCCGATGAATTCCCGGTCATTCGCATGGATAAAGGCATCGTGCTTGAAGCCTCGCAGGATCCCTACGGCGCGATGTATTACACGGTCTATAACGAGGATTTCTCCGAGCTTTACTACCGCAGCGAGCGGTTTGCGTACCCTGAAAACGACGGCACATACTACGTTGTGATCGATACCGCGTGGGAGGATAAAAACCACTATTTTTCCACCGAGCACGGATTTACCCTTGTGATTGAAAACGACAATTAGAGGTTTATGTAAATTCGATTATGTAAACTTAAATGGAAAAGGAGGGCGAAAATGGCGTTTACACATTTGCATGTGCACACCGAATACAGCCTTTTGGACGGTGCTTGCCGCATTGAAAAGCTGCTCGATAAAGCGCAGGAGATGGGGCAGAAAAGCGTTGCCATTACCGATCACGGCGTGATGTACGGCGTGATCGACTTTTATAAAGCAGCGAAAAAGCGCGGCATCAAGCCAATCATCGGCTGCGAGATCTACGTTGCAAAGCGCAGCCGGTTCGATAAAATTCACGGCATCGATAACGAAAACCGGCATCTTGTGCTGCTGTGCAAAAACGAAACGGGCTACCGCAACCTTGTCGCCATTGTCTCTAAAGCGTGGACAGAGGGCTTTTACAGCAAGCCCCGTGCCGATATGGAGCTGCTGCGTGAACACAGCGAGGGGCTCATCGCGCTTTCCGCCTGCCTTGCGGGTGAGATCCCGCGTGCGCTTTCCGTCGGCGACTATGACGAAGCCAAAGCCGCCGCCCTGCGCTACCGTGAGATTTTCGGCGAGGACAATTTTTACCTCGAATTGCAAGACCACGGCCTGCGCGAACAGGCACGTATCAACCCGCAAATAATCCGATTGTCAAAAGATACGGGCATTCCGCTCGTCGTGACGAACGACTGCCACTATATCGAAAAAGAAGACACCAAAATGCACCACATCCTCGTCTGCATCCAGACGAACCGCACGGTGGAGGATGAGGATACGCTGGAATTCGGCTCCGATGAATTCTATTTTAAAAGCGAAGACGAAATGCGTGCACTGTTCCCGGATTGTCCCGAGGCAGCGGACAACACGCAGAAAATCGCCGACCGCTGCAATGTGGAATTTGAGTTCGGCAAAACGAAGCTGCCGCGCTTTGATACGCCGGACGGCAGCGACAACCGCGAATATTTCCGCCGCATGTGTTACGCGGGTCTGCACAAACACTACGGCGAAAACCCGAAAAAAGAAATCGTAGACCGCCTTGAATATGAAATTTCGACGATTGATATGATGGGTTATGTAAACTACTACCTCATCGTGTACGATTTCATCCGTCAGGCGAAAAGCATGGGTATCCCGGTCGGCCCGGGCAGAGGCTCCGGCGTGGGCAGCCTCGCCGCATACTGCATCGGCATCACGGGCGTTGACCCGCTGCGGTATGACCTGCTGTTCGAGCGTTTTTTGAACCCGGAGCGTGTCAGTATGCCGGACTTCGACGTCGATTTCAGCGACGAGCGCCGACAGGAGATCATTGAGTATGTCACGGAAAAATACGGCACCGACCACGTGGCGCAGATCGTCACGTTCGGCACCATGGCGGCGCGCCTTGCGATACGCGACGTTGGCCGCGCCATGGCGATTCCGTACACGACGTGCGATACCGTCGCAAAGCTTGTGCCGATGGAGCTCGACATCACGATTGATGCCGCGCTGGAACGCGTCTCTGAGCTGCGCGATTTATATGAAAGCGACAAACAGGTGCACGAGCTCCTCGACATGGCACGCAAAATTGAGGGCATGCCGCGCCACACGTCCACGCACGCCGCCGGTGTTGTCATCACAGACCGCCCGGTCGTCGATTACGTGCCGCTGAGCATGAACGACGATTCGCCTGTCACGCAGTACACGATGACGGCCATCGAGCAGCTCGGTCTGCTCAAGATGGACTTTCTTGGCCTGCGCAACCTCTCGGTTATCGACCACGCCGAGCAGATGATTGCGAAACACACGCCGGGCTTTAAGGTGGAAAACGCGCCGGATAACGACCCGGACGTGTTTAAAATGATCGCGAGCGGTGCGACAGAGGGCGTGTTCCAGTTTGAATCCGCCGGTATGCGCCGTGTCATCATGCAATCCGACCCCAAAAGCATTGAAGACCTCATCGCCGTTATCTCTTTGTATCGCCCCGGCCCGATGAAGTTCATCCCCATGTACGTCGAAAATCGCAAGCACCCGGAAAAAATCACGTACCGCCACCCGCGCCTTTCCAAAATACTGGATGTCACCTACGGGTGTATCATTTATCAGGAGCAGGTCATGCGCATTTTCCGCGAGCTTGCGGGGTATTCGCTCGGCCGCGCGGACATTGTGCGCCGCGCCATGAGCAAGAAAAAGCACGATGTCATGGAGCAGGAGCGCGAGTATTTCATTCACGGCTTAAAGCGTGAGGACGGCACCGTGGAGATTGAAGGCTGCATCGCCCGCGGCGTGGACGAGCAGACCGCCGAGACAATATACGATGAGATAAAAAGCTTCGCGTCCTACGCGTTCAATAAGTCCCATGCCGCCGCGTATGCCGTTGTGGCGTATCGCACGGCGTACCTCAAATATCACTATCCAAAAGAATATATGGCCGCGTTGCTCACAAGTGTGCTCGCATCCGCAGGCAAGATTGCGGCGTATATGGAAGAATGCAGCAGGCTGAATATTGCCGTGTTGCCGCCGCACGTGAACGAGAGCGAGCAGGGCTTTTCCGTTTTTGAAAACAGCATTCGTTTCGGTTTGCTCGCCATCCGCAACCTCGGACGCGGCCTGATACAGCGCATTTTGTCCGAGCGCACGATGAACGGCCCGTTCACGACCTTCTACGATTTCTGCAAGCGCATGCAGGGCAGAGACCTGAACCGCCGCGCCGTGGAAAGTCTTATCCGCTGCGGTGCGTTCGACGGTCTCGGCAACAACCGCCGCGAAATGCAGATGGCGGTCGGCCCGCTGCTCGATCAGCTGGAGGACGATAAGCGCCGCAACATAGAGGGACAGATCGGCCTGTTTGACTTCGGCGGGGAGGAGAAAACGGAATCTTTCGAGATGCCGAAAGCCGAGGAGTTCCCCAAAACCGAACTGCTTTCTATGGAAAAGGAAGTCACCGGCATGTACCTTTCCGGGCACCCCATGTCGCCGTATGCGGAGGTCTATAACGCCGGCATCGCCGCGCGCTTTGATGAGATTGCCCGCAGCGCCGCCGGGGAATCCGACCAATATAAAGACGAGCAGTATGTGGACGTTCTGGCCGTTGTGGAAAGCGTGAAAAAGAAGGTGACGCGCTCCGGCTCTGCCATGGCGTTCGTCACGCTGGAAGACATGTATGGCTCTATGGAGGCGCTTGTTTTCCCGAAAGTTTTGGAAAAATACGGCGACCTTTTTGCGCCGGGCGGCTCTGTTTGGGCGCACGGACGCATCAGCTTTACGGAAGAAAAAGACCCGAAGTTCATCTGCGAATATGCCTCGGCACCGTTTTCGCCGGAAGAAATGATGATCCGCAGAAGGCCTGCGCCTGAGGAAAAGAAAAGGGACTCGCAAAAGCCTGCCGCTGTGCCGGAAAGCGTCACGCCGCCGCGCGGGGAAGAGCGGCCCGGTGTGCAGATTAAGGGCTATAACACAGCCTATAAGGGGCTTTACCTGCGTGTGCCGAACGCCGAAGACCCGCTCTGCAAAAAGGCGATGCAGTACATCGAGATTTTCGACGGCGTGACCGACCTCTATCTATATTATACGGACAAGAAAAAGCTGGTCCGCGCGCCCGCTCGTTACCGCGTTGCGGTGAACTACGAACTCGTCTCCGCATTGAAAAAACTTCTCGGCGAGGGAAATGTTGCGCTGAAAGAATAAGAAATTCTCAAAAAAACAAAAACCGATTCAAAAAAGGCAAAATACCTCTTGAAACCGTCAGGGAAAAGGGGTATAATCAAAAATGAATGGAATAAATTGCTGAATTGCATTTTTAACTTTGCAGTTTTCAATAAGAAAGTGGAGGAATTTACAATGTGTGCAAAGAAAATCGCAGTACTTACGAGCGGCGGTGACGCACCGGGCATGAATGCTGCGGTTCGTGCTGTTGTCCGCACCGCGATCTCCTTCGGCATGGAGGTATATGGCGTACGTCACGGCTACAACGGTCTTCTGACCGGCGAAGTGCAGAAAATGGAGCTTCGCAGCGTTTCCAACATCATCCAGCACGGCGGCACGGCGCTCTTTACGGCGCGCAGCCCCGAGTTCAATACCCCGGAGGGCGTTCAGAAGGCAGCTGCTAAATGTCGCGAACTGGGCATCGACGGCGTGGTTGTCGTCGGCGGCGACGGTTCTTTCCGCGGCGCACGCGACCTGACCGGCGCAGGCGTTCCTTGCATCGGCGTTCCGGGCACCATCGATAACGATATTTCGAGCTCCGAATATACCATCGGTTATGACACGGCGATGAACACCGCTATGGAAATGATCGACCGCATCCGCGATACCACAGAGTCTCACGACCGCTGCAGCGTTGTAGAGGTCATGGGCAGACGCTGCGGCGACATCGCACTCAACACCGGCATCGCGGTCGGCGCAATCGCAACGCTTGTCCCGGAAGTGAAGTATGACTTTGAAAAGGACGTCATTGAGCGCATCCGCTACGCACAGAAGACCGGCAAGCGCCACTTCATCGTGGTCGTTGCAGAGGGCGTAGGTCACTCCGAAGATATCTGCAAGCGCATCCAAGAGGAGACCGGCATCGAGAGCCGTGCGACCATCCTTGGCCATGTACAGCGCGGCGGTTCCCCGACGCTCCGTGACCGTGTTGTGGCAAGCCGGATGGGCTACCACGCAGTTGAGTTGCTCCGCGACGGCAAGAGCAACCGCGTTGTCGTCATGCAGGGCGAACGCATCGTAGACTTCGACATTACCGAAGCCCTCGAGATGCCGCGCGTCTTCGACGAGAAGCTCTACAAGATCTCTCAGGATCTTTCCCGCTAAAGTTTAGTCACCGAAACGCCTGTTCCAAAAGGACGGGCGTTTTCTGTTTTTCGGCACGGTGTCTGCATTTTTTGCATAAAGCACCTCGTCGGGGGTAAAAAATAATTATTTTTGGGAAAATAGGTTGACATTTTCCGTAGTTCGTGGTAGAATAATCGAGCGGTCGAAAAGAGGCTGCGAGATAAATAGGGGCATAGCTCAGTTGGTAGAGCAGCGGTCTCCAAAACCGCGTGCCGTGAGTTCGAATCTTACTGCCCCTGCCACCATGGCCCGGTAGTTCAGTTGGTTAGAACGCTAGCCTGTCACGCTAGAGGTCGACGGTTCGAGCCCGTTCCGGGTCGCCACAAAAGGCGAGTTCATCTTGCCTTTTGCGTATGCTGCTATGGCTCAGTAGGCAGAGCACGTCCTTGGTAAGGACGAGGTCACCAGTTCGAATCTGGTTAGCAGCTCCAAGAAGGACTTTGCAGAGATGCAGAGTCCTTTTTTGTTTGTGTTTTTGAGAGGTCATGCAGTCAAAAAAGTAGTCGGCAGTATATCATTTTTGAAGAAAAACGGCCTTTTTGCGCCTATTCATAATTTCGACTTGAAATTTACCGTATTTCTGCTATAATCTTTACAGTTATCCCTTTATGTTTATGCTTAAAAAGTGGTGGCCAAAGTGCCAGAAAATTAAAGGAGCAGAGGATTATGAGTATTCCAGAAATGGACATGAACCCGGAGATCGCCCGAAAGTTACTCGAGGTCGGTGAAGAATTCCGCATTGAAGGCCCGTTCTTCTCGTACGAAGAAATCAAAATGGGCAACGTGAACCACACCTACAAAGTCAATTATATTCGCGATGACGGTACCGGCATGGCAAAGATTAAGTCTTTCCTTGTACAGCGCGTCAATACATATGCGTTTCAGCACCCGATTGAGCTGATGCAGAACATTGACCGTGTCACGGAGCACATCCGCGAAAAATGCCCGAATACGAAAAGCCTGCATTTCCATCACACGAAGCACGGCGTCAACTATTTGATGGATAATGACGGCTTCTGGCGGCTCAGCAACTACGTGCCGTCTGTGACGTTCGATACCTGCGACGATCTGAACGTGGTGCGCAGTGCAGGTGAGGCGTTCGGCGATTTCCAACTGATGTTGGCGGATTTCGATGCGAACTCCCTTTTCTACACGATCCCGGACTTCCACAACACACGCAAGCGCTATGAGAAGCTGAAGGAAGACATGGCGGCCGACCCGTGCAATCGTGTGGCAGAGGTGCGCGAAGAACTCGATTGGTTGCTTTCCGTAGAGGACGAGGCTTGCCGCCTGACCGACCTCTTTGAAAAAGGCGAGCTTCCGCTGCGCGTTACGCACAACGATACAAAGATCAACAACGTGCTGTTCGATGAGAAGACGCACGAGGCGCTCGTTGTCATCGATCTCGATACCGTTATGCCGGGTCTTGTCGGCCACGATTTCGGCGATGCCATCCGCTTTGCTGCAAATTTTGTGGAAGAAGATTGCGATTATCCGGAAAAGGCCGGCGTAAACCTCAATATTTTCTGGGCATTTGCCGAGGGCTTCCTTAAAAAGACCGCCGCGTCTCTGACGAAAACCGAAGTGGATACGCTGGCGCTCAGTTGCTTTGCGCTTACCTGTGAACTTGCAACGCGCTTCCTCGCGGACTACATCGTCGGCGATAAGTACTTTAAGGTTAAAAAGCCGCAGCATAACCTTGTCCGTACGCGCTGCCAGATTGCCCTTGCAAAGGACATGCTGAATAAAATGGACGCGATGAACGCCATCGTGCAGGACTGCGCACGCCGCTACAAAGAGACCGAAAACGCATAATTCATTTTGCATCCAGACGACCCGGCAGTTTTGTCGGGTCGTTTTTAAAACCAGGGAGGAGTTTATCATGAAAATTCTGTTGACCGGCGCAAATGGCTTTGTAGGGGCGCGCATCCGTGCAGCGGCGCCTGTTGTTTGTGCGCCGTCTCTGCGCGGGGCGGAAAAAGAGGATATTGACCGCCTTATCGACACCGTGCAGCCGGACGCCATCCTTCACACCGCGGCAATCTCGGACATCGGTGCGTGTGCCAAAGACCCGGAAGGATCATACCACGCAAACGTTTTGGTGCCGGAGTATTTAGCCAAAGCCGCAAACGGTGCGAAGCTCGTGTTGTTCAGCTCCGATCAGGTGTACAGCGGCGCAAAGGGCGATAAGCCGTTTACGGAAGACGACGTTGCGACCGCAAATCTCTACGCCGAAGAGAAGTTGGAAATGGAAAACCGCGTTCTCGCGATCGACCCGAACGCCGTCATGCTGCGTGCGACGTGGATGTATGACATGCCCATGTTCGGCGTGCCGAACCGCAGCAACCTCATCACGATGTTCCTGAACGCCGCCATCACCCAAAAGCCGCTTGCACTTTCCAAAGAGGAATTTCGCGGCATCACCTATGTGCGCGAGGTTGCAGAGCAGACCTTGCAGGCTGTGAACTTGCCCGGTGGCGCGTATAACTTCGGCAGCGAGGCAGACGTCTCCATGTACGCGCTTGCGGAGCTGTTTATGAAAAAAACAGGCATGAAGCTCAATTTGCAGGAAAAGTCCGGCGGCGAAAACCTCTGGATGAATTGTGCAAAGCTCAAAAACGCCGGCGGTGGGTTTGAGACGACTGCCGAAGGCCTTGCGACGTGCATGGAAGACTATAATCTTTCGCTGCTCGGCCAATAACAAAACGAAAATCTCCTTTGAAGCCCGGTTTTATGGGTTCTTCAAAGGAGATTTTTAATGAATCGAAACCTAATTATGTCAACAATCTTATGTAAACTAAATTATGTAAAATTAAAGAAATTTGTCGAGTTTGCGTTCACAGGCCGCACGCGCCGGTTCCGGCTGCATGCGCAGCACGCCGAGCTCGCCCACAACCTCCGCAGAGCTCGAAATCCTTTTGCCTCACAACAGATCAGAAAGATAGGCTAAACGGTCCGGTGGGCTGTTTAGCCGTAAGAAACCCTATCAAGAGGTTCCTTAAAAAGGCAAAGCCTTTTTAAAATAGACATGAAGAATGCAAAAAGCCACAAGCTCAAAAGTGTCATTTAAACCCCCTTCGGCATAACTTGTACAAGGGGAGAGTCCCCGGAAACAAGGAGGGATTTTATGGCATCTTTTACAAATTTCGCGACGCTTTCGTATAACGGAGGCACAACGAATTCCAACACCGTCACGGGTGAGCTTTTGGAGGCCTTGAGCGTTACCAAAACCGCCGTGGTGAAAAATTACGCCGCAAACGATAAGATTACGTATATCATTTCTATCGTAAACAGCGGTGCGCAGCCGGTGACAAACCTCACGGTCACCGATAACCTCGGCGCGTATGAATTTAATAGCGGGACCGTCTATCCGCTTGCGTATGTGCCGAATTCTGTTCGGTATTATGTAAACGGCGTCTTGCAGACCGCGCCCACCGCAACGTCGGAGCCGCCGCTCGTCATTACGGTCCCGAATGTCCCCGCAAACGGCAGCATCATGCTCGTTTACGAGGCAGAGGTCACAGCGTATGCACCGCTCGGCACGGACGGCAGCATCACGAATACCGCAAATGTCACGGACGGCAATCTGGAAGTCAGCGCGTCGGAAACGGTCTCCACGGATGATCGCGCAGTGCTCACCATCAGCAAAGCGCTGTGTCCTGCGGTCGTCACGGGGAACGGGCAGATTACGTATACGTTCGTCATCGAAAACACGGGCAACACCGAAGCTTCCGAAGCCGAGCGCATCGTGCTGACCGATACGTTTGACCCGATCCTCAAAAACATTGCGGTCACGTTTAACGGCACCGCTTGGACAGCAGGTACGCAGTACACGTATGGCGAAACGACCGGCGTGTTCGCAACGCTTCCGGGGCAGATCACCGTTCCCGCCGCGCAGTATACGCAAAACGAAAACGGCACATGGGCCACTACACCCGGCACCGCGGAGGTTGTTATCACCGGCACCGTGTAAAGCAAAATTCAGCAGGACGCATAGCGTAGATATCCTCCGGCTTTTCGCCGGGGGATATTCATGCTTTGTGTCGTTTTTTAACAAGCGATTTTACATGGATTTTACAAAGAACACACAGTTGATTTGACATAGATACGATATACTCCTATACGTGTAAAAGAATGTTAAAAGGGGAAAATCGGGTATGGATATTTTCAATGTACTGACGATGATTGGCGGGCTGTGTCTTTTCCTGTTCGGCATGAACCTGATGGGGCAGGCCTTGGAGCGCCGCGCGGGCGGCAAGCTGCAAAGCTTGCTCGATAAAATGACCGGCAGTGTACCGGCGGGCTTTTTGACGGGCCTCGGCATCACAGCCATCATTCAAAGCTCGTCGGCGACGACAGTCATGGTAGTGGGCTTCGTAAACTCCGGGCTCATGACACTGCGGCAAGCCATCAACGTTATCATGGGCGCGAACGTGGGCACCACCGTCACGGCGTGGCTGTTGAGCCTTGCGGGCATCAGCGGCAGCAATATTTGGGTGAATCTTTTAAAGCCGTCATCCTTCACGCCTGTTTTGGCGCTCATCGGCATCATTTTCTATATGTTCTGCAAGTCCGGTAAAAAGAAAGATACCGGCATGATTCTGCTCGGCTTTGCGACCCTGATGTTTGGCATGGAAACCATGAGTGGCGCGGTTTCGGGTCTTAAAGATGTCCCGGCGTTCGCTTCGCTGTTCCTGATGTTCAAAAATCCGATTCTTGGCGTGCTTGCGGGTGCGCTTTTGACAGGTATCATCCAGTCCAGCTCAGCTTCCGTGGGCATTTTGCAGGCATTGGCCGTAACGGGGCAGGTCAGCTACGCGGCGGCTATCCCGATTATCATGGGCCAGAATATCGGTACCTGCGTTACGGCGCTGATCTCCTCCGTGGGCACACAGAAGAACGCAAAGCGCGCGGCAGTTGTCCATTTGATGTTCAATGTTATCGGCGTGGTCGTGTTACTGACGGCCTTCTGGATTGTAAAGATCGTGTTTGCACCGGCTATTCTGGATGAAAACGCCACCATGTCCGGCATCGCGATTGCGCACTCGCTCTTTAATATCCTGTGCACGGCGATGCTGCTGCCGGCAGGCGGCCTGCTTGAAAAGCTCGCAATCCGCATCGTGCCGGATAAGGGCGGCAAAGAGCAGCCTGTTGAGCTTGAAGAACGTCTGCTCATCACACCGTCCGTCGCGCTCGGCCGCTGCCGCGCCGTTGCGGGCGAAATGGCACGCTGCGCAGGCGAAGCGCTGCATATGGCGCTGACGACCTTTGAAAATTATTCGCCGGAGCTTGCGGAATCCATCCGTGAAAACGAGAACCGCTGCGACCGCTACGAAGACGAGCTTGGTACATACCTGGTGCGCCTGAGCGCCCAGCAGCTGAGCGATGCCGAAAGCGAAGAAGCCACCGAATTATTAAAAATTATCGGCGATTTTGAGCGTATCTCCGACCACGCCGTGAACTTGCTTGCGGCATCGGAAGAACTGCGCAGCAAGGGACTTGGCTTCAGCGCCACCGCAGAAAAAGAGCTGAAGGTGCTCATCGGCGCGGTGAGTGAGATATTGAATACGGCAGAGCGCGCGTTCAGCGAAAAAGACCTTGCGGCCGCCGCACAGGTAGAGCCGCTGAAACAGGTCATCGTTGCACTGAAGGAACAGATGCGCACGCGCCATATTCTGCGCATGCAGCAGGGTCATTGCAGTATTGAAGCGGGCTTCGTGTGGTCCGACCTGCTGACGGATCTCGAGCGAACGGCTGACCACTGCTCCAACATCGCCGGCTGTGTTCTGGATGCGGCAAACCACGGTCTTAATCTGCACGAAACGCTGCGCGCCATGCGTGCCGACGACCCCGACTTCCGCCGCGCCTACGGCACCTACGCGGAAAAATACCGCTTGCAGGCAGTATAACTACATAATTAATCAAGTAAAAAAGAGACAGTTTGCTTTGATATGTACCCCAATACCGGACACCCGGTATGGGGGCATATCACTTTAGGCTGTCTCTTTTTGTATTTGACGAAGTTGCTGAGAATGCTGATTTAGAGGTTGTAACGGAATAGAGCATTTTAAGACTTGGACTGGCGTACGGAATCGTATTTGGGATCACCCAATGCTTTGAGGTAGGCATCGTAAGCCTTTTCCAACGTAAGAAACTCTTTTCCGTTTGTCAGAATTTCCTTATACTGACTTTGCGTAGTAAGCGATTTCGAGATGGTGACATACTTCTTGCCGTTTCGCTGACCGGTTGTGGTTTCGGAAACATAATAGTTCCCGTCACCGGTTTGAATAATTACGGGGATTTCCTTTCCGGGCCCGACCTTATCCGTGTCCAGAGATGTCCAGAAAAGATACCGATTTGCTTCTTTTCCCTTTCTTCCGTCGCCAAGATAGGCCCATGTGCAATCACGCTGCTGCAAAAGACTGTTATTCAGTTTTTTAATCTCTGTGATAATGGATGGAACATATTGCGAATCCGGACATCTGGAGTCAAACTCAAAGTTTGTATTGTTTTTCATGTCTTGCCAAAATTCCGTTTCGTATAGAACTTGGAAGAAATCCGTCTCGTTTGTGTTAAACGGGTATTTAGGTGTAGATGGGTCGGCTTTTCCGCTCCAATTGAGAATGATTCCGTAATCTTCCTTATACGATACGACACAGGTTCCGTTTGGCTCAGCAACGCCTATCCAGTTCTCCGTGTCTCCTTGGCTTTTGGAATGAACAATACCGCCGATATTCACAGGATCTACGGATTGCCAGTCGGCCTGCTTCTGTTTTAGGTTGACGGTTACGGTAGTCTCGGAATCTCCGAGCAACGCCTCTGTAGACACCTGTGCATAAGCGGAGCGGACATTTGCAAGATCTGTCGCTTCTCTGGCTTTTTCAAGCTGTGACGCAAATACCGGAATGGCAACTGCAATCAATACGGCGATGATTGCAATGACAATTAGCATTTCCATCAATGTGAATCCGTTTTTGTTTTGCTTCATTACGATCCCTGCTTTATCTTTGAATAGAACAAATACATGGTGAAAATAAACATCGAAGTTCATCACCGAAGGTCTCTGCAATATTTTTTACCGGAAAGGATTTCTGCGAAAAAAGATGATGAAATCGTATGGTAAAGACCCATGGAAACCAAAACTTCTGTAATAAAGGAACTGGACACCAATCAAGATACGTGTTGTATCAAAATTGGTGTCCAGTTATGGTCGGAGTGTAATTATAGGATTTCAGAAAACACAGATATATCAACGGTTTGCTGGCAGTCGGCAAGAGGTATTTATTCTAAAAATTCAAAATGACGAGAACAACGCCGCCCAACAGGACAACGGGCGGCGTTTTCATATATAAAACCATGAAGGGAGGTCATTTCCACCCGGCCAGTCTGCGGACTGGCTTTTTTCATGCCACAAAAAGGAGGTTTGCAAATGGCAGATGATAAGAAAAATATTCCCGAGGCAGCCCCGCCCACCGAGGCTCCCGCTCCTGCGGTAGAAAATGCCGCCGTGCTGGAGCAGTCCTCTCCCGGGCCTGCGCTGACCGACGCAGAGGCGGTCATGCTGGAGCATGAGGGGCAGGCGGTACTCTTTGAAATGGGCGAGGCCGTACCCGATCCCGCCGACGCTGTTACCCACGCCGAGGTGGAGAAGCCTGCCGCGCCCGAAGTCCCCAAGGCTGAAAAGGAACAGGAGCAGCCGCTCACTCTCGGCAAGGACGATTCTACCCCGGCACATTCCGGCAAGGTGTTGAATTTTGCCGCCGCCCGTGACGAGGCGGCCAAGGAGGAGAAAAAGGCAACCAAGCAGAAGCCGCCCACGGAAAAGGACAAGGCCGCCAAGCCCGGCAGAGGTCGCCCGTCCAAGGATGGCAAGGCCTCTCCCGATAAGGCAAAGCCGCCCAAACCTCGGGACAAAAAGTCCCAAAGCAAGCCCACGCCGGAGAATCCTGCCGTGGATAAGGGCGGCGCTCCCGCCGGTGCGGAGGTCACGCCGGAGCCATCTGCGCCCCGTGACGCCACTCGACCGGCAAAAGAGGAGATTGTCTATCTCAACCTGTCCGATCTGCATCCGTTCAAAAATCACCCCTTTGGTGTCCGGGACGATGCGGAAATGCAGGGGCTGGTGGAGTCGGTCAAGGCGGCAGGCGTCAACCAGCCCGCGCTGGTGCGTCCCCGTGAGGATGGCGGCTATGAGATCATCGCAGGCCACCGCCGCCAGCGGGCAAGCGAGCTTGCCGGATTTGCGAATATGCCGTGTATCGTCCGCAACATGACGGACGATGAAGCCGTCCTCGCCATGACGGATGACAACCTCCGCCACCGTGAACGCATTTTGCCTACCGAAAAGGCACAGTCGCTCAAAATGCAGGTGGAGGCCATCAAGCACCAAGGCTCCCGCCCCGGCGAGGAGGACAAGGACGCCGGAAAACGCTCCACGCAGGTCGTGGGAGATCGCAACGGCATGAACTACAAGCAGGTGCAGCGGTACATCCGTCTGACCGAGCTTGTGCCGGATTTGCAGAAAATGGTGGACGAGAAAAAGCTGGCGTTCACCCCGGCGGTGGAGATCTCATTCATCCGCCCCAAAAATCAGAGGTATATCGCCGTGTCCATCGAGGGGCAGCAGTCCTCGCCCTCGCTGTCGCAGGCACAGAAAATGCGGGAGCTGGACAAGGACGGCAAGCTCAACGGCGATGTGATCGACGGTATTCTGTCGCAGGAGAAAAAGGAGGTAGACAAGGTGATCATCAATAGTGCGGAACTGGAAAAGTATTTCGGCAAGGACAAGTCCCCGAGGGAAATGAAAGACAAGATCATTTCTCTGCTGGATGACTGGAAAGCCAAGCAGCCGCCCGAGCTGGGCAAGCCCGAAAAGAAAACGGATCTTGAAAAGTGACCTTGGGACTTTTTGTCCCGAGGTCTTTCATTTCCCCGAATGGCTCTTGTGGTTATATCCCCCGTCGCCGCCCGTATTCCAGCACGGCCGGGAGCGGGCTGTCAAGGGTGCATCGCACCGCCGTTTTCGGCGGCCAGCCCTTGACCGCCTGTCCCGGCTATGCTTTTCCTCCGGCAAGCGGCGGGGGTATATCCTCCAGAGCCGCCCCTCTTTCCCAAGAATGGGAAAGGGCGTGGGGTTTGGGTTGAACTACTACATTACAAAACGGAGGTATTTTACAATGAGACGACCCCTTGCGTATATTACCGCCGCATGGTGCGGCAGCGACCACGAAAACACAAAGCTGGCGGCGCAGTATTGCCGCACGGTGTATGAGGCAGGCTTTTCGCCTATCTGCCCGACGCTCTATCAGCCCCTTTTCCTCAATGACGCTGTTCCAGAGGAACATAAGAGCGGCATCGACATGGGGCGCGACCTGCTCCGCCGTTCTCATGTGCTGGTGGTGTGCGGTCATACCGTCACCGAGGCCATGAAAAATGACATCGCCGTTGCCCAGAGGCTCGGGATCACCGCCACCACCCTTGAGGGCATATTGACCGTCAAGGGACAGGGACGCAGATAAGATGTCCACCGTATTTGAAGCCTACATCACCAACCTCGGCAAATACGCCGAGGGGCAGCTTGTGGGCGAAACGCTGAAATTTCCGGCCACCACGGAGGAGGTGCAATCGCTCTTAAAGAACATCGGCGTGGATGGTGTGCGGTATGAGGAGTTTTTCATCACCGCCTTTGACGGCGATGTGATGGGCTTATACGACTATCTCACCGAGTATGAAAACTTGGACGAGCTGAACCATCTGGCGCACCTCATTTCCGAACTGGACAGCGACGAGATCGAAACGCTGGAGGCCGCGCTCAACAAGGGCGACCACACTTCCAGCGTGGCGGACATCATCAACCTCGTTCACAATCTGGACTGCTACGACCTGCACCCCGGCGTGACCGACGAGGAAACGCTGGGGCGCATCTATGTGGAGGACATGGAGCTGTTGGATGTGCCGGATAATGTGCTGCCCTACTTCGATTTTGAAGCCTATGGGCGGGATATGCGGATCAATGAGGGCGGCCACTTCGCCCCCACGGGCTATCTGACCCGCAGCGGCGACTTCAAGGAGGTGTACCACGGCATCGAGGACATTCCCGCCGAACACCGTATTTTTGCGTACCCTAAGTTGAATATCCGGGAGCAGATGGCGGCCTACAAGGAGGTCATAGACCGTTCATCCTTGGAGGGCGAATGCCTGCACCCGAGAAAGGAGCATGATGACCGCTGACCTTGGGACATTTTGTCCCGAGGTCATATTTCTACCAGAGAGGAGGAGATGACGGCTGGTAGACGAGGATATTTCCCGGCGCACGATTGCCGTATCGGTGAAAGCGTCGAAGCTGACCGCCCGGGGGCTTGCCTATGTTGTCCGGGCGGTGGGACGCAAGATCGCCAAGGCGCACCGGGCAAAGCAGACGCCCCACGGCAAGCAGACCGTGAAAAAGCTCATGGCACACGGCACATCCACCAACAGCCTTGAACTGTCCGGGGATACAAAGCTCTTTGACCGGGTAGCCCGGAAGTGGAATGTAGACTATGCCTTTTATCAGACCGAACCGGGGAAATACCTGCTGTTCTTCAAGTCCGGGCAGGCGGACGCTATGACTGCCTGCTTTTCGGAATATTCCCGCAAGGTGCTGGATAAGACCAAGTCCCGCCAGCCCACGATTCCCGAGCAGATGAAGCAGGCGGAACAGCAGCTTGCCAAGGAAAAGCCGCCCAAGGAAAACAGGGCTCCCGCAAAGTCGCAAGACTTTGTGGGAAGAGGAGAAACAACGGAGCGGGCGGATTTCGGGCATGAAATGGCCGAAGGAGCAGAGCGGAGTTTGGTTCGACGAAAGGAGGTGTCGCATGACAGATAAGCTCCGTAAGTATGTGTTGCCCAACATTCCCTATGTGTTCATCGGCTGGGCGTTCCTCAAGCTGGGGACGGCCTACCGTCTGGCGGCGGGCGGCGATTTTGCCCATAAGTTTATCGGTTTGGGACAGACCATCGGCGCGGCCTTTGCCGATTTCGCCCCCGGCCTTGTCCTCTTTGACTGGCTGGTGGGTATTGTGGGCGCGGTGGCGTTCCGCCTGCTGATCTACTTCAAAAGCAAGAACGCAAAGAAGTTTCGCCGGGATGCGGAATACGGCACAGCTCGCTGGGGCAACGAAAAAGACATCAAGCCTTTTGTCGATCCCAAGTTTGAAAACAATATGCTGCTGACCGCCACGGAACGGCTCACCATGAACACCCGTCCGAAAAATCCTGCCAACGCCCGCAATCTCAATTTCTGCGGCATCGGCTCGTCCGGCTCAGGCAAGACCCGTTTTTGGCTCACGCCCCAACTCCTGCAAGCTCATTCTTCCTATGTGGTGGTAGACCCCAAGGGCGGTGTGCTGGGGCAGGTGGGCTCATTTTTGCAAAAGCGGGGATATAAGATCAAAGTGTTCAACAGCATAGATTTTTCAAAATCCATGCACTATAACCCGCTGGCGTATATCAAGACCGAGGCGGACATTCTAAAGTTTGTCAATGCCCTTATTTCCAACACCAAGGGCGAGGGAAAGGAGGGCGACCCGTTCTGGACGAAGGCGGAAACGCTTTTGTACTGCGCTCTGCTGGGCTACATCATTTTTGAGGGAGCCGAGGAGGATCGCAACATGAATACGCTGGTGGACA
>ENA-ORUQ01001353-ORUQ01001353.1-human-gut-metagenome-genome-assembly--contig:-NODE-1353-length-23962-cov-5.552725_pt1 | contig 23962 bp, 20 predicted proteins | sample MGYA00242081_ERZ509211 | MGnify/ENA primary metagenome ERZ509211 (study PRJEB26280, sample SAMEA2338785) | human gut metagenome | biome: human gut; feature: human-associated habitat; material: faeces...
AACCCCCTTGAAGACGACGAGGTAGATAGGGCAGGGGTGGAAGTGTGGTAACACATGGAGCTGACTGTTACTAATAGGGTGAGGGCTTGACCAAGAAATGAGAAAGGCGGTTGCAAAGCGGCTGCCGGACTCACGCAGAGGTAAAATGATTCCATTAGGATGTAACATGTATGTAGTTTTGAAGGTACAGTAAATGAGACGGTAACCATTTGGTTATCGTTTTTTTATTTGCTGAAACTATACTGCTGTGTTATCATGTTTATATAAAAAATATCTGTTTAGGAAGGAAGGGCATATGGGAAATCCTAATATTCCAGTAGGTATCTCTGATTTTAAAGAGATACGTGAGAATAATAACTATTATATTGATAAAAGCGGTTTCATATCTGAACTCCTAACCGATGGTGCGGCGAAAGTAACATTGATTACCAGACCGAGACGATTTGGGAAAACATTGGGCATGAGCATGCTCTACTATTTCTTTAATGTTCGAAATGAGAGTCAGAAATTATTCGAAGGGCTTGAAATTTCAAGAAATCACGAGCTTTGTGAAAAATGGTTGAATAAGTGGCCTACTATTTTTTTGACATTTAAAGATATAGATGGACTTGATTTTGCAAGTGCGTATGACCAGCTGGTATTTACCATCTCTGATTTGTATCAGAAATACAGTTTTTTGCTGGAAAGCGAAGAAATTGATGAAGAAGATCGTAAGCGCTTTAAACTTCTGAAATCTGGTGAGGGAAGCAAAATTTTGGTTATCAGATCTCTTAGTCTGCTTATGCGTCTGCTCGAGAATTATTACCATAAGCAGATGATTTTGCTTATAGATGAATATGACGTTCCTATAGCAAAAGCCAGCAGCAAAGGATATTACCAGCAAATGCTGGAAATTATCAGAGGTATGATGAGTACTGCATTAAAAGATAATACTTCATTGAAATTTGCTGTTATCACAGGCTGTCTGCAGATTGCAAAAGAGAGCATTTTTACAGGGACAAATAACTTTGTTACAGATACGATTGCAAATACCGGATTCAATGAATATTTCGGATTTACCCAGCAGGAGGTCAACAAAATCCTGGAAGATACAGGGACAGTGCAGTATGCAAAGCAGATGAAGGAATGGTACGATGGATATCATATGGGAGAAATTGATGTGTACTGCCCGTGGGATGTTATGAATTATTTGCGGGAACTTCAGAGAAATCCCAAAGCGCAGCCAGTCAGTTATTGGAAAAATACCAGTGACAACGCAATTATCCGCTCTTTCATCGATTTTGCAGGCAATAGCATTACGGACAAAATGGAAACATTGCTTTCTGGTAGATATATTCTTCAGGATATTGATGAGAACCTGACTTATGATTATTTGCATTCATCCGAAAGTAATCTTTGGAGTATTCTTTACATGACTGGTTATCTGACAGAAGCGCGGATTTCAGAAGAGAAAACTGCATTTTCACCGGATACCAAAGCATTAAAGATACCAAATGCGGAAATAAGAGAAATTTTTGAAACTACGGTAATGAAATGGTTTGCTGACAGTGTGAAAAAATGGAATCGAACAGCGATTTTTCAGGCTCTCTGGAATCAAAAACCAGAAATTATAACCAGAGAAATGAATCTATTGCTGTGGAATACCATCAGTTATCATGATTATAAAGAAGACTTCTATCATGCGTTTCTCACAGGCATTTTTATGGGAGCTGGTGAACAGATTGAATCGAACAAAGAGCATGGATTGGGAAGACCAGATCTTGTGATTATTGATAAAGCCAATGGAAAGGTAGCGATTTTCGAAGTAAAATATTCGCAAAGCATGAAACAGTTAAATAAAGATTGTGATAAAGCACTGGCGCAGATGAAAGAGAGAAAGTATGCAGAGGATTATAAGGACAGGTATAAAGATATCTTTTGTTATGGAATCTCATTTTATAAAAAGGAATGTCTGGTGAAAATGCTGGAGTCTTAGAACCTGTTTAAACACGCTCTGGAAAAGGTGAGGAAGCATTCCCTCACCTTTTTCCAAGTTCCCAGAAAGCCACAGCACTTGCGGCAGCTACATTCAGGGAATCCACTTCATGGGACATGGGGATTTTTACGGTGTAATCGCAGCCGGTGATGGTTGCATCCACCAGTCCGTCTCCTTCAGCTCCAAGGATAATCGCCAGTTTTACTTCGGCTTGAAGGGCTGGGGCGTCAATGCTGATGGAATCGTTCCGAAGAGCCATTGCTACAGTTTTAAATCCGAGAGAGCGAAGCTGCTCCATTCCAGCTTCCGGCCAGGACACTTTTTTATGAAAATAAGTCCATGGAATCTGAAAAACAGAACCCATACTTACCCGGGTGGCTCTGCGGTAAAGAGGATCACAACAGCCTGGGGTGAGAAGAACCGCATCCATATGAAGCGCGGCAGCTGAACGAAAAATGGCTCCGATATTGGTTGGGTTCACTACATTTTCCAGAATGGCGATACGGCGGGCATTTTTGCAGATATCTTCCACAGAGGGAAGGTCCCGGCGAGTCATGGCACAAAGCATTCCACGGGTAAGTGCAAAGCCTGTAAGCTTTACAAGTACCTCATAATCTGCTGTATAAACCGGAATTCCCGGGAACTTTTGTAACAATTCTTTTCCTTCTTTTTCCAGATCCTTGTGTTGAACTAAAAAAGAAACCGGCTGATATCCGGCATTGGCCGCGCGTTGGATTACCTTTGGGCTTTCTGCGATAAAAAGTCCTGGTTTGGGCTCATAGAATCGTAGAAGCTGCACCTCCGGAATTCTGGCGTAAACATCCAGCTCCGGGGCAGTGAAATCTGTTATTTCAATTCGGTTACTCATTTCGTTTTCTCCTGTTTTTCAAGTGCTTTTTAAATGATACTTGTTTGATAAAGCATTTTATTATCAGCATTATTATAAGGGAAAGACAGGTAAATTGCGATTCTTTTTTCAGCATATTTCTGCAATCGACACGCTCTAGCTCGGGAAAGGAAACGATATGAGAAAAATTAGAATTTTAGGGACTGCTGTTATTACCCGCCAATTGATGGGGAAAAGGATGTCACGTTTAAAATCATCCAGAATGATCAGGCAGTTGAAACTCTTGACAGCCTTATGACGACACAGCAGTTCCGGTAATTTATGAGGGAACATCAGAGAGTGAGAAAAAGTTCACATTGCGAACCGGCTTATCAGTTCGCGCAGCGGCTCATGCGCAGACGATAACTATTTCCGGAATACTGGATTATCTGCGAATAAAAAGGTAATTTCCTATTGAAATAATAGGAATTAGAAGGTATAATCTTCTGTAGAGTGATTTTGCATTTGCAGAATCACAGAGCAGGAGGAATGAAGATGAGAATATCCACTAAGGGTAGATATGCAATAAAGTTAATGCTTGATCTGGCTACCAATGACAATGGAGAGCCGATCCGGCTGAAAGATGTAGCACGTAGACAGGAAATTTCCGAGAAATATCTGGAGCAGATCATTTCCGTGCTGAACAAGGCCGGATATGTGAAGAGTGTCAGAGGACCACAGGGCGGCTATTTACTGCAACGCAGACCAGAGGAGTACACCGTGGGCATGATCCTCAGACTTACCGAGGGCTGCCTGTCACCGGTAGACTGTGTAGCACCGGATGGAGCCGGCTGTGAGAAAGGGGATGCTTGTGTTACCCGTATTCTCTGGAAGAAGATTGATGATGCCATCAATGAGGTGGTAGATAATATTACACTGGGAGATCTTCTGGACTGGCAGGCTGCAAGTGCAGATGATTATGTGATCTAAAGGTTACTGTTCACTGGTAACATTCCGCGAGGTGTTTTTTGTGAACAAAGTTCACAGAAAACCCGAGAGTTGCGGCGCGAAATCATGCAAAGCATGATTTCTGTGCATCGCGAAGCGTGTTACTGTGAACGGAGTGAACAGTAACAACAAATCGCTTACTGCTGCTATTTTTATAGCTGCATATGATAAAAATCATCTCGCTTCCGGTTTGGGCTGAGCAGGGACTTCTGCGTCAGTGCACTTGGAATTCTGCGCCTGGAAGGTGATAGTCACTTTGAATAAATCCCCATCCAGGTAAAGCTGGAATTTGCCGCCCTGGAGCTCAGTAAGACTTTTGGCGATGCTAAGTCCAAGCCCGCTTCCCTCGGTGCCACGGGCTACGTCACCGCGGACGAAACGCTCGGTAAGTTCCTCGGCAGCGAAATTTAACGGCTGGGCGGAAATATTTTTCAGGGTGAAAACCACCTGACCGTGGGCGTTCATTACTTCCGCGTAAACCCGGGTGTCTTCCATGGCATATTTTGTTACATTTCCGAAAATATTTTCCAAAACACGCCACAGCCGCTGGCCATCCGCATAGATTACAGAAGGCACATCTGGAAAATGTACTATCATGGTAAGATGGTGTTCTTCGAAACGCTCCTCGAACTCTCCGATTACCTGATGGAGCATTTCTACGAAATCAAGATTATTCATGTTCAGTGTCAGATTTCCGGTGCTGGCCTTGGAGGCTTCTACCACATCCTCTGTGAGTACTTTCAGCCGGGCTGCCTTGGCTTCCAGAATATCCAGATATTCCAGAACCTTAGGATCTGTAAAATTCTCACGTTTCAGAAGATCAACGTAGCTGATAATGGAAGTCAGTGGGGTCTTCAGATCGTGGGAAACGTTGGTGATCAGCTCGGTTTTCATTCGCTCATTTTTCACACTGTTTTCTACGGCTGCGTCAAGACCGCTTCCAATGTTATTAATATATTCTGCAATATGTTTATCATCGCCCCAAAGCCGTTCCAGAGGAATTTTATATTGCAGGTTTCCATTGGAAATTTCTCTCAGTCCTTTTATGATCTGTTCTCTGCTGCAGGCTTTTGTAATGACATATAGCAGTATCAAAAGATCAGCCAGACAGCTGAAGAAAAAGAACAGCTGCATGCTGCCAAGTAAGGGACCGCAGATTATATATTTGATGAAAAGAAAGCAAAGAAAAGCGAAGGTTGCTTTCAGTCTGGCAGCAGTGTTTCTGGAGTAGAGATCAGCAAGGGCGTGAAGCTTGTGACTGGCTGAATGAATCAGTCTGGAGGTCAGGACAAGAAGACGGCGCAGGATGCTGTTTTTCCAGAGCTGCTTTGCCTTGATCCGCCGTACCAGGCTAAGGTAGCCAATCTGGAACCAGAATAAAGTGTAAAGCCCCAGAATCATAAGCTTCAGCAACAGACTCACATCAAGGAGCGATGTGGCACGCAGTCGGTCAGTCTGATAGTCTGCAAAGGACAGGCATTGTAAAAGGAATATCAGGACAGGAAACCATGCAAGCAGAATCAGTCCTGCAGAAAGCTCGGTTGGCCAGCGGTCAAAAAAGCAAAGGTGCAGCTTTTGGTCGCTGTTTTTTCTTCCGGCAATTGCTGTTAGCCATACAAACGCAGCCAGGAAAAGAAAGCCGCACAGCAGGAAGAAAAGAAATACCGGCTTCTGATATCTGGAATAGTTTTCAAAAAATGTTTTGTCAGTGGCAAAGGTATCGGAAACAGGAAATGCCTGATCCACATAGGCGGCAAAGATGAAATTGCTGTTTACTGCTGGCAGCAGGGAGTTTGCCACCTCCTTCCAGGAGTCGCAGGTAACATTGTTTCCGGGGAAAGTATTGTATTTCCTGAGCCCTGCCAGGTTGCTGGTAAATCCATCTGGTTGATATTGGATAAGAACATAGGAAATACCATTTATAGATTTTAAAAGATCTGTCAGTTTTGTGCAATAATCGATGGTGCCCCCCATATTGTCAGCTGTAGGATTTTCTATGGCTGAATCAGCGTGTGTTACACTGCGTTCCAAGGTATAGCCCAGCTGGGCTTTCAGCTTGCTGTTATTGGAAATAACCTGTCCGTCATCCTCGTTAATGTAAATGTAACTCATGTTGGAGTGACCCTGGGAATAATTTTTCAGAATCTGCTCCTGCTGGATATAAAAGTCAGTTCTGGAAAGAAGGCTGTAAAGAGATTCGAAAGCCTCATCTATGCGGTCGTTCCATTTGGCATTGGAATTTAGAACATCCAGAATGCTGTCTGCGCCTTGGGGCGGATAAGCCTCTGTTGGTTCATAATATCCATCATAGAGGGAGATGGAATCATAGAGCACTTTGCCGCCCCCGGATGTGATCTGAATGCCGGAAAGATCATCCATTACACCATATTGCATGTCGTCTTTGATGTCTTCGATAAGCTGTTTGAGATTTTCATCGTAGGATGCTATTTCAGTTGCAGAGTCACTGAATCCGTAATACTCCATATCCACAGAAAAATCCAGTTCTCCGCTGTCAATTTTTTCCAGAAAATCCTGAACATAATAATAATGCCGGGAAAGTGACTCGCCGGCAGAAGAAGCCTGGTGGCAGATCACAATGGGATTTCCACTGGAGGTATCAAAGTCCTGCGCCCATTTTTCCAGGTCTGAAACTGAATAGGCCAGACCGGAGGTGTTTTGAAAAGAGATTTCTTCATCGTTGGCAATTTCATTAAGATCAACTACTTGGGATGCAGATGTCTGATTTAAAGAAGCGTGAGCCTCAGATGAGGCATTTTTGTCAGATGACTGGGAAGCTTCATTTTGGGCAAGGCCTTTCCAGGATACATTAGTATAGGGAAATGTAACAGAAATTCCGTACATCACGTCATAGGCTGCGTCGTAGAGGGTATTGGCAAATGCCGTGGAATCCAGATAATCTTTCCCGGAATCAGAAAGCCTCAGACCATGTGCCAAAGAGGTAATTAAAAATAAACCTGAGAAGATTACAGTTCCCAGAAAAATATATTGCAATAGGAGCAAAAGCCCTTTGATACTAGGGTTGCGGTGCCATTTTTTCTTTTCCATATGATTAATCCCTTTCTTGATAATGTGCTGCTTATCGTATTGGTAACGCCATTTGGCATATTCAATAGCGAATCTTTCAAATACTTTTAATCAAAGCTTTTCAATTTTATACCCAAGTCCCCAGACAACTTTTAAATACCTGGGCTCCTTGGGATTGATCTCAATCTTTTCCCGGATATGCCGGATATGCACGGCAATTGTGTTATCTGCCGCAATTGCTTCTTCATTCCAGATATTTTCATAAATTTGATTGATGGAAAATACCCGGCCCTGATTCTTTATGAGAAGAAGCAGAATATTATATTCAATTGGCGTAAGCTTCAGGGCTTCGCCATCCACCTGAACTTCTTTCTGATCGTCATTCACCGTCAGCCCGCCGGTTGTATAAATATGCTGACTTTCACAGGAAACCGCTGCACCCAGCTGGGTATATCTTCGAAGCTGGGAACGAACCCTGGCAATCAGCTCTAAAGGACTAAAGGGTTTGGTTACGTAATCGTCAGCTCCAACATTCAATCCAAGAATTTTATCTGCATCCTCGGACTTTGCTGAAAGAATAATAATAGGGAGAGAATGCTCCTCCCTGATTTTCAAAGTTGCCCTGATGCCATCCAGCTTCGGCATCATAACGTCGATGATCAACAGATCCACCTCATTTTTCTGTAAAACCAAAAGTGCCTGTTGTCCATCGTAAGCCTTTAGAATCTGGTGACCTTCCTGCTCCAGATAAATGCTGATGGCTTCTACAATATCTTTATCATCATCACATACAAGAATTGTTGCCATTTTCTTTTTCACCTCCCCTGTAATATATAAGGTATCAGACAAAATTTAAGATGAAAGGGGTAAAATCTTAAGATATTCTTATGAAAATATTGTACGTAAGCTTATGGATATACTGCACCGTGTAAAAACGTACTTGTCCGATAAATATAAGTGTAAAAGAAAGCCACGCTAAATGCAACAACATTGTCGGCTTTTGTCAGCGCAGCTTCACGGTTACTGTTCACTCCGTTCACAGTAACGCGCTTCGCGATGCACAGAAATCATGCATTCGCATGATTTCGCGCCGCAATTCTCGGGTTTTCTGTGAACTTTGTTCACAAAAAACGCCTCGCGGAACGTTACCAGTGAACAGTAACGCTTCACGCTCTGCTTTTGCTCGTTTGGCATATTTTTCACTCCAGAAAACAACCTGTTTCTCATCTACCTGCTTTTTCAGCTTTTAGCTGCTCCACTCTTTTTTGAAAGTGAGCAATAGGGTCATCATACTGTTTTTCCAATTTATCCAGTCAGTCAATAGATTCTATTGTTTTCTGGCGGGAGCATTTCTTAGCTTTATCGTAATATGTGTCAACAATGGAAAGGCGAATCCGACCATTTAGGTTAGGTGTTTTTTGTAATAGGAAATTACGTTGGAGTTTCCTATTAAGCAGGATTCCTTTTTTGTGTGTCATTTTGCCTAAAAAAAAAGAAAAACTTTCGCGAGTTGACCTGTTGCGTATTGAAAAGGAATAGCTTATAATATTTTTAATAGTTTTAATCGTTGGATTTACATTCAGAAATGGAAAAGGACGCGTATGAGACAGGAGAAGAGAACTGAGACAATTACATACATAGTAGATGAGTCATATCGAATTCAGTATATGAGTAAAGCACTGATGAAACAGTTTTCGGATTTTGAGCCCGGAGAGATCTGTTATGAGAAGTTTCGGGGAAGAGAGAAGCCCTGTCGTAATTGCCCGTTGGCACATCCGAACCGGAAGACCGATTTATTTTATAATGAAGATCAGGGGAAATGGCTGAAAATCAATGCTGGAGAGGTCGAGTGGCCGGGAGCAAGGAACTGTCATGTGATTTTGGCAAAGGATATTTACGAGGAAGATATGGATAATCTTTGCCGTTTTGTAAATATGAAGAAGGAGATTCTGGAACGGAGAAACCCGGGCAAGACGGAGAAGAATAAGCTTACAGGTTTATTTGCCAGAATTCCTTTTTTTACACAGACAGAAACCTTTCTCAGAGTAAATGAAGCTGCGGCAGGGAAATACTGTCTGGTAGCCATTGATATTGAACATTTTAAGCTTTTTAACGAATGGTATGGTCAGGTGGCAGGAGACAAGCTCCTGAGAGAAATCGGGGCGCATCTTAATAAAATGCGTCAGGAATTTGGCGGGATTGCCGGATATATGGGCGGGGATGACTTTGTAATTGTTCTTCCAAATGATGAAAAAGTTCTCGAAAATCTGAAATGCCGTATTACCGGATTTGTGCGTGCGTACGGCGGACATACCGGATTCCTTCCTGCTTTTGGCTTTTATGTAATTGATGATATCAGTCTTAGTGCTTCACAGATGTATGACCGGGCAATTCTTGCGCAGGAGACGGTAAAGGGAAATTATGCTGTACGCTGTGCTTATTATAGCTCAGATATGAAGACACGACTGGAGAATAATCATGTGCTTCTTACTGAAGTGCAGGCCGGTTTGGAAAGAGATGAGTTTATATACTATCTTCAGCCGAAATGTAATCTGAACACAGGTAAGATCGTCGGGCTGGAATCACTGGTGCGCTGGAAGCACCCTGAGAAGGGAATTGTGGCACCTGGATATTTTATTCCGGTTATGGAGAGTAACGGACTGATCACAGAACTGGACATGAAGGTGTGGGAGCAGGTTTGCCAGACGCTGCAGGACTGGATAAAAAGCGGACATAAGGTAATTCCTATTTCTGTCAACGTATCCAGTGTGGATATTTATGCAATTGATGTGGTAGAGCATTTTAAAAATCTGGTTCGCAAATACGGGCTTCCGCCGGAATATGTAGAGCTGGAGATTACAGAAAGTGCTTATGTAGAAGAATATAAGGTGATCACCGGTGTGGCAGAGGCACTGCGAAATGCAGGCTTTACCGTTCTGATGGATGATTTTGGAAGCGGATATTCTTCTTTGAATATGCTGAAGGATGTAAATGTAGACGTTCTGAAGATTGACATGAAGTTTCTGAAAATGGATGAGAATACCATGGACAAGGGAATGGGAATTCTTGAGGCTGTTACCAGAATGGCAAATATTATGGGACTTCGCATGATTGCAGAGGGAGTTGAGACGGAAGACCAGATCAACTATCTGCTGAATATGGGCTGTATTTATGGCCAGGGCTATTTCTTCTACAAGCCTCTTCCGGTTGAAGAAATAAAAGCACTTCTCAATGACGAGAATAATGTGGATTACCGGGGGATTCAGGCACGAAAAATTGAGCATGTGCGTTTCAAGGATCTGTTTCAGTCTGAGCTGGCAAGTGACAGCATACTGAATAATATTCTTGGGCCAATTGCCATTTATGATGTATATTGTAATAATGTAGAATTGCTGCAGGTAAATGATAAATACTGTCTGCTGGTTGGACAGGATCCTGTGGATCTGGCAGAGAATGTTCAGGTTATGGAGGCAATACACCCGGATGACAGGAAAAAAATGCAGAATATTTTCCAACGGTCTTTCCAGAGACTGGCTGAAGGTGCAGAGGGAACTGTGCGCCGCAGAAGAGAAGATGGTCAGTATATATGGATAAATATCAAAGCATTTTTCCTGAGAGAACAGGATGGACATAAAATGTTTTATGGAGCTGTCCGGGACGTATCCGAAGAAATGAATCAGTTCCAGAAATTGATGTTTTATCAGAACAGGGGAAATTAATGTAAATGCAAGGGCGCGTTGTCCTTGCATTTTAAATTGGTTTGTGGCATAATCTGTGATAATAACTTAACAAGCTGGAAACATAGCCGATTAGGCTTTTATCCGGTTTCATTTCAAGATGACAGGTGAGAAAATGTCTGGTTTTACGAAAGAAATTATTATCAGGACTTTGTTTGAACTGCTTAATGAGAAACCTCTTGCGAAAATTACAGTGAAGGATATTGTGGAGCGCTGCGGTGTGAACCGGAATACTTTCTATTATCATTTCCGCGATATTTCTGATGTTGTGGAATCAGCTCTTCTTCGGGAAGTAGACAACGCTTTTGAACATCCGGTGGAAGTGGATTCTATGCTGGAATGCCTTGAGGTACTGGTGAAGCTGATTGGAGAGAACAAGAAGGCCATGCTCCATATTTACTGTTCCGTGCAGAGAGAAACGTTTACCAGTGCACTGGATAAAATGTGCCAGTATGTTATAAAGCAGTATATCGTACATAATTTTAAAGAAGAAATTATGGAAAAAGAAGATATGAAGGTGCTCATGCATTTTTATAAATGTGTAATGATCGGAGTGATTCTGGACTGGATGGATCACAGGATGTCTTATGATCTGACAGAATATGCAGAGAAGCTGCGTGAACTCTATGAAAATACTTTTGAGAAAACATTGGAAAAGGTGGCAGGAACCAAACCTGTTTATCTGAAAATCGTATAGGGAATTTGTAAATCTGCTTTTTTCCTCGGAGAATGGAAATGCGGTAAGCTTTTAGGCAAATACAGGATTGTGTCTGAATTTCAGACACAGTCCTTTTTTTGTCCGTTCCTTTTTGAAATTTATCTTACTATAATAAATCCATGAAAAGCAGAAAGGAGAATCAGAATGAATTCGTCAGGAACTTTGAAAATAGCACGAAATGGATATATAGTGATGGCAGTTGTTTTCTGTGCTTTGGGAATTTTTTTGATGGCTGTTCCGGAAAAAGCCGTGAAAATAATTTGTGTTCTTGCAGGAATTCTGTTTATTGCAGATGGAATTATAAAAATAATCGGATATTTTTCCAGAGATTTTTACTGTCTGGCTTTTCAATTTGACCTTGGCTTTGGAATTCTCATGATTGCAGTTGGAATTCTGATTCTGGTGAGAAGGGAAGCCATATTAAGACTGATTTTCGTGATTTTCGGTCTTGTGATTCTGACCGATGCATTGCTTCGGATCCAAATGTCAGTGGAAGCGAAAAAATTCGGTTTGAAGCTCTGGTGGGCAGTTTTGCTTATTGCAGTAGCAACCGGAATATTTGGAATGCTTCTTCTTGTTGATCCGGCAGGAGGTGCAAAGCTGACTGTGATTTTTACAGGCGTGGCATTTCTGCTGGAGGGAATACTGAAGCTTTGCGTGGTAGTATACACTGTGAAAATCCGTGAGAATGAAAATGTAGTCTGGGAAGATGAATTCAGAGAAATTTAAAGGAGGAGCATTATGAAACTGATTGATAAAGCAAAACAGGCCGCTATGGAAGGTGCTGTAACAAAAGCATTAGAATATCTGGAAAAGGATCCGGAGACAAACATTCCGAAGCTGATGGAGCTGGTAGATAAATTCACTCCGCAAGACTGGTATAAAGGTCAGAGGGATGCCATTCGTAATGCGATCCAGGACACAGACAGCAACTGGTATAAGCTGATCATGAATCTGTATCAGCTGGATCCAGGTGTCCGAAAAGTATTTTTCCAGAACTTTATTGTAAACGCCAGCTTAAAGGGAAGTGCACGACAGGAAGAAGTTGCAGCACAGAACAACTGTAATGTTCCGTGGGCAATTCTTCTGGATCCTACAAGTGCCTGTAATCTGCATTGTACAGGATGCTGGGCAGCAGAGTATGGTCACAAGCTGAACCTGGATCTGGAGACCATTGACTCCATTATCAGACAGGGTAAAGAGCTTGGTGTTTACATGTATATTTATACCGGTGGTGAGCCTACTGTACGTAAGAAAGATCTTATTAAACTTTGTGAGATGCATCCGGATTGTGAGTTCCTTTCCTTCTCAAACGGAACACTTTTCGATGAGGAATTCTGTGATGAAATCTTAAGAGTAAAGAACTTCGTTCCGGCATTCAGTCTGGAAGGTTCCGAGGAAGCCAACGACGGACGTCGTGGAGAGGGAATCTATCAGAAGGTTATGCATGCAATGAAGCTGTTGAAGGACAGAGGGCTTCCATTTGGAGTTTCCACCTGCTATACAGGTATGAACGTAGACAGTGTAAGCAGCGAGGAATATTTCGACAAGCTGATTGATTGTGGTGCATTATTTGCATGGTTCTTCCATTATATGCCAGTTGGAAATGACGCTTCACCGGAGCTTCTTCTTACACCGGACCAGCGAGAAGAAATGTATCGTGCAATCCGTAAATTCAGAAGCACAAAAGCAATCTTTACGCTGGATTTCCAGAATGATGCTGAATTTGTACATGGATGTATTGCAGGTGGAAGACATTATCTGCATATTAATGCAAATGGTGATGTGGAGCCTTGTGTATTCATCCATTATTCAAACTGCAACATCAAGGATACTTCTCTTCTGGACGCACTGAAGAGCCCGATTTTCCAGGCTTATCATGATAACCAGCCTTTCAACGAGAACATGCTTCGTCCATGTCCAATGCTGGAAAATCCGGAAATTTTGCGTAAATTAGTTACAGAGACTGGCGCAAAATCCACAGATCTTCAGTCTCCGGAGAGCGCAGAGCACCTTTGCGGCAAATGTGATAAATATGCAGCCTGCTGGAAAGAGAGAGCAGATCAGCTGTGGGATGAGAGACAGAAGGAAAAGGCAGAAAAAGCCGGATGCTGATAGTTTGCTGCAGAAATATGCAGGTAGAATGATTTCATAATAAAGTCTGAGTATAGGATGTCGCTTGCAACGGCATCTGTACTCAGACTTTTTGTGCATGAGGTGCAAAAAAACAGAGGACTAATAATTGTATGCACCCTCATAAGCGTTGCAGCGCTCCTTGCGCTTCGACTGATTTTCGCAGCTGCTGCACCTGTCACAGAATTCCTGTTCATAGCAGGTGGAACAGACGCAGCCTTTGCAGGCATTGCGGTCGTAGGCGGAGGTACAGGTGTAAGGAAGTTTATTATCGGTAGTCTTTTCTGACATTTGAATCACGCTCCTTTTTAATGTGATTATAGTGCGAAAAAATATGTGGTTCAATGGGAAAAATCCGAAAAAAGTGAGGCGGATTTTTGGGCACTTTTTCAGGGAAGAAGATTAACAAAATTGACGTGGATACAGTTTTCTGCTATCATAAATTTGTTATTTGATATCAGGCGAAATGAAAGTCAGTTACATTGCGTTTGTGGCGATTCATGATTTTACTTATACAGATATGATTCATGGATGATATTCAGGACTTTTGTGCGAAATAATAGAAAATGAGGTAAAAATAAAATGTGGATAGCAAATGGCTGGAAAGAATACGAAGTAATTGATACTTCCTGCGGCGAGAAACTGGAGAGATGGGGAAAATATCTCCTTGTCCGTCCGGATCCGCAGGTAATCTGGGATACACCGAAGACAGAGCCAGGATGGCGCAAGATGAATGCACACTATCACCGCAGCTCCAAGGGAGGCGGTGAATGGGAGTTCTTTGATCTGCCACAGCAGTGGGATCTTCATTATAAGGATCTTACTTTCCATCTGAAACCATTCAGTTTCAAGCACACCGGTCTTTTCCCAGAGCAAGCTGTAAACTGGGACTGGTTTGGGGATAAGATCCGCAAGGCTGGCAGACCAGTTAAGGTGCTGAACCTGTTCGCTTATACAGGTGGTGCAACTCTTGCGGCAGCAGCCGCAGGCGCGTCTGTTACACACGTAGATGCATCCAAGGGAATGGTGACCTGGGCGAAGGAGAATGCGGCAGCAAGTGGTCTTGCGGATGCACCGATCCGCTGGCTGGTAGATGACTGTGTGAAGTTTGTAGAGCGTGAAATCCGCCGAGGTAATCACTATGACGCAATTATCATGGATCCGCCTTCCTATGGAAGAGGACCAAAAGGCGAGATCTGGAAAATTGAGGATGCCATTCACCCACTTGTGAAACTTTGCACAAAGATTCTCAGTGATGATCCCCTGTTTTTCCTGATCAATTCCTACACCACCGGACTTGCTCCGGCTGTACTTACTTATATGCTGGCAACAGAGATGAAGAAGTATAAGGGACATGTAGATTCCCAGGAAATTGGCCTTCCGGTGAAGTCAAATGGTCTGGTATTGCCATGCGGTGCTTCTGGAAGATGGGAAGCAGTTTAAGAGTTGCTGTGAACAATAACCGGTTTAAGGGGGATTTTATATAAAATAGAGCCAAACACTTGACAACCGACAATTTAGCATACTAAAATGGAAAAGATATACGAGGAGGATACACCAAACAGGCAATTGCCGAAGGAGGAATTTATGAAAAAATATACCGAAATGAATCATGAAGAGCTTCTGGCACTGAAAAAAGAGCTGGACAAAGAATTTGAAGAGATCAAGGCACAGGGACTTGCCCTTGATATGTCAAGAGGAAAGCCAAGCAATGCACAGCTGGAACTTTCTATGGAAATGATGGACGTTCTGAAGGGCGATTCAGATCTGAAATGCGAGACCGGAGTAGATTGCCGTAACTACGGTGTGATCGATGGTATTCCGGAAGCCAAGCGTCTTCTTGGAGAAATGTCTGAGGTAGATCCGGAACACATTATCATATATGGAAACTCAAGCCTGAACGTTATGTTCGACAGTATCGCACGTTCCATGACTCAGGGTGTAATGGGAAATACTCCATGGTGCAAGCTTGACAAGGTGAAATTTCTCTGTCCGGTACCTGGTTATGACCGTCACTTCAAGATCACCGAATTTTTCGGAATCGAGATGATCAATGTTCCGATGACTCCACAGGGACCGGATATGGACATGGTAGAGAAGCTGGTAAGTGAAGATGCAGCGATCAAGGGAATCTGGTGTGTTCCGAAATACTCCAACCCACAGGGTTACACTTACTCCAAAGAAACCGTAGAGCGTTTTGCAAGACTGAAACCGGCAGCACCGGACTTCCGTATTTACTGGGATAATGCATACAGCATCCATCATCTCTATGATGATAATCAGGATTTCCTGGTTGAGATTCTTGGTGAGTGTGCAAAAGCTGGCAACCCTGATCTTGTTTATAAATTTACATCCACTTCAAAGGTAAGCTTCCCAGGCTCCGGAATCGCTGCCGTTGCAGCTTCCAAGGCAAACCTGGATGATTTCCGCAAATATATGCAGGTTCAGACTATCGGTCATGATAAACTGAACCAGCTCCGTCACGTAAGATTCTTCAAGGATCTTGACGGACTTCACGCCCACATGAGAAAACACGCAGATATCCTCCGCCCGAAATTCGAGCTGGTTCTGGATACGCTTGACAAAGAACTTTCCGGACTTGGAATCGGTGAGTGGACAAAGCCACACGGCGGATATTTCATCTCTTTTGATTCCCTGGATGGCTGCGCAAAGGCAATTGTAGCCAGAGCAAAAGAGGCTGGTGTTGTCCTTACTGGCGCAGGTGCTACTTATCCATACGGCAAGGATCCGAAAGATTCCAACATCCGTATTGCACCATCCTTCCCTACACTTGAGGATCTTGGCAAAGCAGCACAGGTATTCGTACTTTGTGTGAAGCTTGTCAGTGTAGAAAAACTTCTCGGCTAAAAGCGTGTTGCTGTGAACGGTAACCTTTCCGTAAAAGGTGAGCCGCTATTTTCAAACAGGCTCTGAAATCGGAAATTTGCGCATAGAATGTAACCATGCCAGATCAGGAAGAATACCTGATCTGGCATATAAAAAGAGGCAGAGTAATCTACTGTTATCTGTGAACAGTAATCATCTGCTTTTTATTGTCTTTACCCGTCTGCATTTAGAAAGCAGAAATAAATGCCGACTATGGAGTTTATTTCCTGCATAAGGTTAAACAGAAGATGTGGTCGTGTAAAGGCAATAAGAATTCATCATAAGCAGGGAGGAATTTATGGCAAAAAATAAGGAAAAAGCAGGCGCAGGAAGAACGATTGTTATTTTACTTGTGGTTTTGCTGCTGCTTCTTACAGCAGGAGTTTATGGATATGGCGTGCACTACTTTTCCAGTCATTTTCTTCCGGGCTCTATGGTGAATGGATTTAACTGTTCCTATATGACTTCAGAGGACACAGAGGACCTTCTGAACCAGCGTGTAGGCGCTTATGTTCTTGCAGTGGAGACCATGAAAAATGGTCAGGAAGCTATTTCCGCCCAAGATGTGGGGCTTTCCTATGTGTCCACTGGAATTGTGAAGCAGCTGATCAAAGACCAGGACCGCTTTACCTGGTTCCTTGTTTTTAACCAGGATAAGAATTATGATATTTCAGAATCCCTCAGCTATAATGTGGAGCTCATGGGGCAGGCTGTTGATAATCTGAAATGCATGCAGCCAGAGAACGTGGTTCAGCCTGTAGACGCCCAGATCCAGGATACCGGAGATACTTTTGAAATCATCCCGGAAGTAGTTGGAAATACTCTGGATCGTACCAAGACCGAAGAAGTGATTTCCGCAGCCATGCTCCGGGGAAAAACTTCTGTAAATCTGGAGAACGAGAGCTGCTACCGGAAGCCTTCGGTATACAGCACAGATGAGCAACTGAAAGCCAATTGTGAAAAAATGAACCAGCTTGTCAAGGTGATCATAACTTATGACTTTGCTGATCGTACTGAGACTGTGGACCGTACCCTGATCAAGAACTGGTTCGGTTATGATGAGGATGGCAATGTGATACTGGATGAAAATCTGGTGCGGCAGTATGTGGCAGACCTTGGGCTGAAATATGATACCATGGGACAGACCAGAACATTTCTGACTTACGATAATCGCCAGGTGGAAATTAAAGGTGGTGATTACGGCTGGGTGATCGATCAGGACGAAGAAGTAAAAGCTCTGATCGCTGCCATCGAAAGCGGTGTTACCCAGGTTCGTGAGCCTGTTTATCTGTATTCAGGCTATAGCCGCGGAACCAATGATATTGGTTCTACCTACGTGGAGATAGATCTGACAAACCAGCGCCTTGTTTTTTACCAGAAGGGAACTCCGATTGTGGACACCCCTATTGTAAGCGGAAATCCGGATATTGAAGGCTGTGGCACACCTACAGGCTGTTACGCACTGGATGCCAAGGAATCCCCGGCTGTGCTTACAGGAGAGGATTACGAGGCGAATGTGACCTACTGGATGCCTTTTGCAGGAAATGTGGGAATTCATGACGCTTCCTGGCGGTCTGAGTTTGGAGGAAATCTTTATCTGTGGGAAGGCTCCCATGGATGTGTAAATGTGCCATATGACAAGGCGGCCGAGATTTATGCAAATATTGAGGTTGGCATGCCGGTGGTTGTGTATGAGTAACTATTCAGTAGAGAATATTCCGCGAGGTGTTTTGAGAAAACTAGTACATCGAATATTAAGTAACTACCATATTGACTTGTCTGATTTTTTATCTGCTGCGTTGTCGTCAGTCGCCTTGCATATGAAGAAATCATCCTGCGTCAATATAGCAGAAACTTAATTTTCGATGTGCTAGGTTCACAGCCTCTGGGAAATTCAGCGCGAAATCATGCGAATGCATGATTTCTGTGCATGGCAAAGCGTGTAACTGTGAAGGAACTGAACAGTTACGTTTACGAACAAAAAAGGAGATATAAGATTATGAAGATAGTAGTTTTGGCTGGAGGAACCAGTACGGAGAGAGAGATTTCCATTGTATCCGGTACCGGAATCTGCGGTGCACTGCGCCAGAAAGGTCATGAGGCAATACTTGTAGATATTTTCTGTGGAGTTGAGAATGTAGACTGGGAGAATCCTTTCCCGGCTGAATATGATGTGGAAAAGGCAGCAGAGTATATGAGCAGCTTCAATCCGCAGATCAAGGAGATGGAGAAAAAACGCAGAAGCTTTTTCGGACCAAATGTTCTGGAACTTTGTGAAAAATGTGACATTGTGTTCCTTGGACTTCACGGCGCAAATGGTGAGGATGGCAAGGTGCAGGCTGCATTTGACCTGATGGGAATCCGCTATACAGGAACCGGTTATCTCAGCAGCGCCATGGCTATGGATAAGCGCATTACCAAAGAAGTTTTTCTGATGAACAATGTGCCTACACCAGGCGGTTTTACTATGACAAGAGACAATCTGGAGAAAGACATTGCCAAATATAACCTGCAGTTCCCGGTAGTTGTAAAAACAAGCTGCGGCGGTTCCAGCGTAGGTGTTTATATTGTAAATGACCAGAAAGAATACGAAGAGGCTCTTACAGATGCATGCCAGTATGGCGCAGATATTGTTGTGGAGGAATATATCAAGGGCCGTGAATTCTCTGTTGCAGTTGTAGATGACAAAGCATATCCGATTATTGAAATTGCACCGATCCAGGGCTTCTATGATTATAAGAATAAATACCAGGCCGGTTCCACTGTAGAGACCTGCCCGGCTGAGATTTCCCCTGAGCTTACTGCGAAGATGCAGGAAAATGCAGTGAAGGCAGCGAAAGCACTTGGTCTTACCGGTTACAGCCGTCTGGATTTCATGATGAAAGAGAACGGAGACATGTACTGTCTGGAAGCAAATACCCTTCCGGGAATGACTCCTACCAGTCTGATTCCTCAGGAGGCGAAGGTACTGGGAATGGATTATCCTACACTCTGTGAGGAGCTGATCCGCATCTCTTTAAAGAAATACGAATAATTATTAAAAATTAGCATAAGGATCAAATCATATGAAAAATCTTACTTTGGAAAACCTGACCAAGGTCTGCGGCGGTGTTTATTTCGGACCGTCTGACAAGCTGGAGCAGGAGGTTTCCTCTATTACAACAGACAGCCGGAAAGCAGAAGCCGGAACCTTATTTGTTCCCATCGTAGGCGAACGTGTAGATGCCCATAAATTTATTCCCCAGGTGATGGAGGCAGGTGCGCTTGCTACCTTATCTGAGAGAATCCTGGAGAATGCTGATTTCCCATATATCAAGGTAGAATCTTCCCTTCAGGCTGTAAAGGACATTGCAGAATTTTACCTGCAGCAGCTTCAGATTCCAGTTATTGGAATTACCGGAAGTGTGGGAAAAACAAGTACAAAAGAGGTAATTGCCTCTGTGCTGAAAGAGAAATACCGTACCCTGAAAACACAGGGAAACTTTAACAATGAGTTAGGTCTTCCACTCACCGTTTTCCGCCTTCGTGACGAGGATGAGATCGCAGTTCTGGAAATGGGAATCAGCGATTTCGGCGAGATGACCCGTCTTGCGAAGATTGCAAGACCCGATACCTGTGTGATCACGAATATTGGCACCTGCCATCTGGAGAACCTGGGTGACAGAGACGGTGTGTTGAAAGCGAAAACCGAAATTTTTAAATATCTGAAAAAAGATGGACATATTGTATTAAACGGTGACGATGATAAGCTTTGCACTGTGAAAGAATATGAAGGAATTAAGCCTGTATTCTTCGGTATGGAGTCAGATAAGGATATTTATGCGGATGAGATCGTGAGCAGAGGGTTGAAAGGCATGACCTGCCGCATTCACGTAGGTGAGGAGTCTTTCACAACGGACATCCCAATGCCTGGCCGTCATATGGTATACAATGCCCTGGCAGCAACTGCAGTTGGTCGTATTTACGGACTGACGCTGGAGCAGATCCGTCATGGAATTGAGACCCTGGAAGCCATCAGCGGCAGATTCCACATGATCGAGACAGACCGTTTCCTTATCGTAGACGATTGTTATAATGCCAACCCAATGTCCATGAAAGCATCACTGGATGTGCTGAAAGATGGTGCTGGCAGAAGAGTGGCAATCTTAGGCGACATGGGAGAGCTTGGAGAGAATGAAGTTCAGCTTCACGCAGAGGTAGGCGAGCATGCAGCCCAGTGTGGAATTGACGTTTGCATCTGCACCGGCCCTCTTTCCGCAAACATTGCGAAGATGGCGAGAAAGAACCCGGAGCTTATCGTTATAGAAGAACCGGACCGTGACAGCCTTTTGTCCCATCTGTCTGATTATGTGCAGACCGGTGATACCATTTTGGTAAAGGCGTCTCACTTTATGCAATTTGAGAAAGTGGTAGCTGCATTGCAGGAAATGTAGGGAAGATAATGTATTGCCCTTTAAGCAGACTCTGTAGATATAATCAGAATCTGTTTAAGGGGCATTTACATTTATTTCCGCGATATATTTGACTTATAGCGCGAAAAATCAGTGCTATTCCGCAATATATCATACTTATTCCGCAATAAATCAAAAACTAATTGATATATTGCGGAAAGTCTTTATATAAGTGCTCATAAAATAGGAAAATATGCAGAGAAACCACAGGATAAGCGGGATTCACCGAGAATTTGACGAACGATTTATGTTTCATACAGAACAGGACAGCGGTATAATGTTCGTAAAAGGTTACTGTTTATTGGCAATGTTCCGCCAGGTATTTTTTGAAATCAGGTTCATACAAAAAAAGAGAACTGCGGTGCAAAGATATTGAACAGTTTCCCAATTTGAAAGAAAGCATGGGAGGACATTATGCTGGAGAAAATTATGGATCTGCAGATATTGCTCTACAGTATGGCGGCCCTTGGGACCCTTGGAGCAATTGGAATGCTGACGACAAACCTCACCTACAGAAGAATGCTGAAAAGTACCGGAAGCAAAAACACAGGCACGAAAAACACCCAAGGAGCAGGCAGCAGTCAGCGGATCAGCCTGAAGGAAAAATGGCTGAGACTTTGGAAAACACGGGACAGGCTTCTTCACAGAATGAATCGGCTGGTGTGGTATCCGGCACTTTTGTCCACTGTGATTCTTGGCTGTGCCATCTATTTTTCCAAGACGTTAAGGATAGAAGAGGGACTTCCTCTGACTTATCTGTATGTGGGCGCCACTGTACCGGTGGTGTTATTGCTCTTACGTCAGGCGTTGGATTTTTCTTACAAAGAAGAGCTGGTGATGGATACGTTGGCAGATTATGTGGAGCAGATGAGAAGCTGGACAGAAGAGATTCCAGCCGCGAAAAAAGCTGACCCTGTTTTACAGGAAGAAATCGTGGATAAGATTACCAGTAGCATCAAGCAGACAGCTGCTTCCGGAAGTCATTTCAGTAAGATGCTGACTCCTGAGGAAGAGAAGATTATGAGGGAAATTATCCGGGAATTTATGGCTTGACAATTACAGAATGGTAGATGAGGGCGCAGGCACTATCAGCCTTGCGCTCTTGTATTTTTGGGATTATTGTTTTCCCCATTTACAGCAACACGCTGCGCAAACTTAATTCTCGGGGGTTCTGTGAACTTTGTTCACAAAAAACACCTCGCAGAACATCACCAGTGAATAATAACAGGATAGTGACACTTATTGTACATTTTATAGTTTGGGATTGCATTTTCCCGGAGAAAACGGTATTTTATAAAACAGATGAGGAAACGCACGACTATATAAGTGAGCACAGAAGAAAGCGAGGAGCACATTATGAAAATTGTAATTCTGGAAGCAGACAGCCTGGGACAGGATATGGTATTTACTCCATTTGAGGCACTGGGCGAAGTAGTAATATATCGAAGTACAACAGCAGATGAAATGGAAGAAAAGACAAAAGACGCAGATGTGATCGTGGCCAACAAGGTTCCAATCTGCGAGTCTACCATTGGAAAAGCACAGAACCTGAAGCTGGTCTGCCTGACCGCAACAGGCTTTAACAACCTGGATGGAGACTATCTGAAAAAGAGGGGAATTGCAGCTTACAATGTTGCCGGATACTCTACAAACGGAGTGGCACAGCATACCTTCGCTCTTCTTTTCTATATTCTGGAAAAACTGAATTATTACGACAATTACGTAAAATCCGGAGAATATGCAAGAGGAACCTGTTTCTCCCATTTCGGACAGAATTTCTTCGAGCTGGATGGAAAAACCTGGGGAATTATCGGTCTTGGCGCAATTGGAAACAGGGTGGCGCAGATTGCCAAGGCATTTGGCTGCCATATTATCTGCTATTCCGCTTCCGGGAAGAAATACAATACAGAATATGAACAGGTAAGCCTGGATGAGCTTCTTTCCTGCTCTGATATTCTTTCCGTCCATGCACCGCTGAACGGGTACACGGAGAATCTGATGACACTGGAAAAATTCCGCAAGATGAAGAAATCCGCTATTTTCCTGAATCTTGCGCGAGGCGCCATTGTAAATGAGCCAGATTTGTATACAGCTCTTACCGAAGGCTCCATTGCAGGTGCAGGCCTTGATGTTCTTTGCAAAGAGCCAATGGATCCGGAGAATCCGCTTCTTAAGATCCAGGATAGCAACAAGCTGATCATTACTCCGCATATTGCATGGGCTGCGAAAGAGACCAGATTCCGCGTAGTGGATGAAGTGGTGAAAAACATTCAGCGGTTCCAACGTGACGACAGGACAAACAGGGTATATTAAAGTTTCGGGCCAGGGATAGATTAGAGTGTGTTGTGGACATGCTCTAATCTATTATTGAAGATAAGAAACAGTTTCGTTATAATTAAAGAAAAAGTGTTTGAGAATGTCTGATACAGAAGGGAGACTACATGGCAAAGAAATACTATGCAGTAAGAACAGGCAGAAAAACAGGTGTATTTATGACCTGGGCAGAGTGCCAGAAACAGGTCATGGGATTTTCGGGAGCAGAATTTAAGAGCTTTTCCACTATGGAAGAGGCACAGGCATTTGCCGGTGTGAGTGCAGAGGGCATCCCGGATACACTTTCCAGGGCAGAAAAACCTGCGTCAGACCAGGTGATTGCCTACGTAGATGGCAGTTACCGCTCTGACACCGGCGAATTTTCCTACGGAATGGTCATCCTGAAGGATGGAGAAGAGCACACATTCTGCGAAAAAATGACAGACAAAGAGCTGGCACTGATGCATAATGTAGCAGGAGAAATCAAAGGCTCCGAAGCGGCAATGCAGTATGCTGTGGATCATAATATTCCGGAAATCACCATTTACCATGATTATGAAGGCATTGCCAAATGGTGCACCGGTGCCTGGAAAGCTACCAAACCCGGAACAATTGCGTATCAGAGCTTTTACCGGGGGGTCATGAAGAAAGTAAAAGTCCATTTTGTAAAAGTAAAAGGACACTCCAACGACAAATACAACGATATGGCTGACCAGCTTGCAAAAAAAGCTCTCGGAATCCTGTAGCGGATCCGGGAGCTTTTGTAATCTGTGCGCCGCATATATTTTGTCTGAACTTAGTTACTGCAGCTAGAACGTGTTTGAAAAATCATTCCCGCAATCTGCACGCCCCACTTTGCGGTATATTTTG
>ENA-ORUQ01001380-ORUQ01001380.1-human-gut-metagenome-genome-assembly--contig:-NODE-1380-length-23517-cov-4.224661_pt1 | contig 23517 bp, 20 predicted proteins | sample MGYA00242081_ERZ509211 | MGnify/ENA primary metagenome ERZ509211 (study PRJEB26280, sample SAMEA2338785) | human gut metagenome | biome: human gut; feature: human-associated habitat; material: faeces...
ATAAACGCTGAAGGCATCTAAGCGTGAAGCCCCCCTCAAGATGAGATATCCCATCGTAAGAGTAAGACCCCTTGAAGACGACGAGGTTGATAGGGCAGGGGTGGAAGTGCTGTAAAGCATGGAGCTGACTGCTACTAATCGGTCGAGGGCTTGACCAAAAGGTCAGGGTAGGAAATGGTAATAGGTTTGAGATGAAAAGTTTGTGTGCAGTTTTGAAGGTACGGTGAAATATAAAGGTCGAGATTCCTTTTAAGGGGGGGGGATTTCGGCTTTTTTTAATTTTTTGCGTTTTTTTGGTAAGTTTTATAATGAACGCGAAAGGACAAAATCCTAGCGCATTCCAAATATAGTAAGAATAAAAAGCGTTAAGGAAAAAATCCTTAGCGTTTTTTGTTTTGCAGAAAAATAAAAAAGAAAGGGGATTTGTACCGATGAGAAAAAAAGCTAAATCCATTACATGGAAAGATCGTCAGCGAATTGAACTGCTACTAAAGGTTGAATTGCCAGTTACTCAGATCGCAGCAGACATTGGAGTAACACGAGGGGCTATCTATCAAGAAATTACAAGAGGCGGTCAGCCATATAGTGCTGATCTCGCACAGAAAAATGTGGGGGCATAAACATATGATAATCCGGCAAGTATCTATAGAGTTGAACGAAAAACAATACGAGAAATTATGTCAAGTGGCAGCCAGTGCTGGAAAGACTGTGAGAAAAGTATTGCAGACATTTGCCGAAGAATTGCCAGAAAACGAATCGCTTCAAGACTGGCTTGGGCAAAAGCAGGAAAGAAACTTCCTTGCATACCTGTCAGAAAAAGGAAAGCTTGAATTGATGACATCATTGATCGAAAGAACGGTATCCTATCAGACAGACCTTTCAGAAGCTTACGCAAAGGGAAAAAGTAGAGCAGTTTCGATTGCTGAAGAAAAGCTGAAGACAAGTTGGCAACTAATTCAAGGGGAGTACATCCAATATAAGCAAGAAAATGAGGAAGCAAAACCTCTCATTGATGAGTTGCAAACGGTAAGAAATTGGAAGCTACATGGAAAATTATGAGAGACGATCAGCAATATAGTGCCGATCAAGCTCAGAAAAGTAAGGAATGGAAATCATGGAAAACAAAGAAGTAAAGCGTTTCAAAAGACTGAAATATGCAGACAGGATAAAAATCGAGGAACTTTTAAATCAAGATTACTCGAAAGATGAAATTGCAAATCAGTTGCATGTGCATCGAGCAACGATTTATCGCGAGATCGCAAGGACTGGAGAGCCATATAGTGCGGAGGAAGCACAGCGTAGATTGACAGGAGAGTAACAAATGGAAGAACAAATTATTACAGTACACATTCCGAAGGATCAATACCGCAAATTTGCTCAAATAGCATGGCAGGTCAATGTGCCAATGCAAACGATCCTTTCACAGTTTGTGGCAGATTTTACAAGTGATAGATGGGGAACTGCTGAAGGAACCATGGCAAAAGATTGGTTCGGGAATCATTGGTGGAGCAATTTTGAACGAGAGGATTTTTTGGGTTGGTTAGCTCAAAGTAATCAGTTAAACGAGGTATTGGAAACACAGCAAAAGCTAGACAACTGCAAAAAAGAAATCACAACTTTGCAAAAGGAACTAGAAACTGGCTATATGGAGGCAGGAGGAGTTTTTTACAATTGGAAGACTGTGATTTCGGCAGATTTGACTCCTAGATACAAAACAAGAAACGAATGGGAAGCGGATCAAAAAGAACGCATTCGAGAGCAAAAAGTAATCAAGGCAGAACAAGAAAGCGTGATTCTTGACTTCTGGAGTCGGTATCAAGACTACAGAAAGGCGGAAGATGAAAATGAAACAGAAGAGGAAGAGTCTTTAAAAGAGGAACTAAAAAAGCTCCGCCAATGGCGAAAGCAAGTGCATTGGGACTAGACAAAGGGAGCAGTAACTAAAGGCAAATTGCAATAACTATCAAATTAACAAAGGAGCAGACGAAAAATTATGAAGACAATTGCATTTTATAATAATAAAGGTGGCGTGGGAAAAACTACACTGGCTGCCAATGTAGGCTATAACTTATCAACTATGGGATACCGTGTATTGCTGGTAGATTGTGATCCGCAGGGCAACTTATCATCCTTTTTTTGTCGGTACGACCTTACCAAAAAGGGTTTGATGCAGGCATTGGGTGGACAGCCGCGTTGTATCTATCGTACAGCATACAGAGGACTAGATATTTTGCCGGGTAACATCTACAGTGAGGCACTTACACCACAGCCACAAACCATGGCAACATTGTTGCAGGGATACGCAGCACATTATGATTATTGCATCTTGGATTGTGCGCCAGCATTTTCGCGACTGACGGAGTCAGCCGTGCAAGCATCCGATCAGGTTATTATCCCGATCAAGTTGGATAATTTTTCAATCGAGGGCATCGACACAACAATGTCAAAACTTGCAGATCCATCGGCAGCGCATGTTGTGATTAACGCATTTGCGCCATCAAGAGCAGCTAAGGATTTTTTGACAAAGCTGGTACAGACATATGATTATCCGCTCTGCGAAACACTGGTGCGCTACTCAACTGTAGTAGATGCGGCTAACTATCGCAAAAAACCGCTAGCAAAGAAAGCAAAATTCCATTGGGTCACGGCGGATATGATGGATCTAACAGAGGAGGTATGCGGATATGGCATCGCTAACTGATACACTTACAGGATTGAAAAACAAGCCGGAAGCTTCTGGCTCAACACAGCAGCGTTATCCAGTGCAATATATCAATTATGCTTGTCTTGAGGCATCTGCATATAACTTTTATCCAATGTCGGAGATTGAGGATCTAGCAGATGCGATTGAGCTTGCAGGAGGCATTCTACAACCCCTTCTGGTGCGCAGAAAGGCACCGGGACACTATGAAATTATCGCTGGGCATCGTCGCTGGACTGCCACAAAGTATCTGGTAGAGCAGGGACGTACACAGTATGCAATGCTTCCATGCCATGTGCAGGATGGAGACGAATTGGTAGCAAAGATCAATTTAATTGTAACGAACTCTCAGCGTGAGAAAACACCATACGTTAAAATGCAGGAAATTACGGAGCTGGAGCAATTATTGCAAGAGTTAGCATCAGGATCAGAAGAGGAGAAAGCAAAATTTGCGCGAATAACAGGCGTAAAACTTGGTGCAGGAGAAACGGTTACAGCGAGGGTACTTCGCAAATTGGTTGCTAAAAAAGCAGGGTTGTCAGAGACAAATGTTGCCAGGCTAAAGCACATTAACCAGAATCTCGAACCCGAGTTAAAGGAAGCAATGGAAGCTGGAAAAATTGGTATTTCTATAGCAAACGAACTTGCAGGGATGAAACCAGAAGAACAGCAGATGGTAGCAAAGCAGATCGATGCAGGTGAAAAGATCACGCTGCAGCCGAAAAAAAAGACTGTTAAGACGACGGAAAAGCAGGATGCAGTAGAGTCGAGAAGCGTGTCCGAATCGGACACAACACAATGCAAGCAGTCAGAAAGCCGAAAGATCGTGCGGACAGAGCAGCATGAGGAGGAGCAACTGCCGGGACAGATCAGCGTAGATGATTATGTTTCGGAGGGGTTTGAGTTGCGTGATACTAATGAAGAGATTGATGTTGCAGTATCGGTAGATGATGTAGCAAAAAAGGAAAGTAGTACAACAACAGAAAATGATTTGATGCAGAGCTTGGCTCACGACTATCTGGCATTGTATGAGCGAGGAGATGGCAGCGAGACAGAATGGCAGGCTATGCATAGACAGCTAGCAGAATATTTTGCGAACTTGATTAGATAACTAGAAATGGGGAAAGGGGAAACTATGCTCACAACCGAGGAAATAACGGAAATGTTGATGCATCACGATGAGCTGCTGGAGATGTATCGGATGCAGATCAACGAATTAACAAAAGAGTATGATGCAGAGAATGATCTAATCGAAATGACACAACTGCATAGCCCCCAATACGGCATTGTTGGCAAAAGTAGTAATCAGATGAATCTCGATCAAGTATATCAGAAAGTTGAAAAGCAGCGTAAGGAATATCAAGAAGCAATTTGTTCCGAACTCCAAAGAGTACTGGAACTATACAATCAGGTGCAGCAGATTCATCTGTGCTACTTGCATTTGCCACAAAAACAAAAAAGTGTTTTAAGAGAGCTGTATATTAACCGCAAGTTTTACAAAGAAATTGAGCGCCCAGGCTTGTCGGAGCGAACGATCCATCGCTTGAGAAAGCAAGGATTAGAAACAATTAAGGCATGGTATGAATCTAATCGCTTTGACAGTACAACGGCTCAAAAAGCAAAATAAAAGGAAAGGAGTGATAAACAAATGAGAAAGATCCGCGCAGGCATTGTGAAGAAATTGGAGGGAGCAAAGTTGACGAACTCTGAATTAAGCATTTTTCTATATTTGTGCCAATATCAAACCGATATTGGCACAGTATCAGGTATATACTATAAAGATATTTGTGCTGCGCTGGATCTATCATATCAGACTTTTTATTCGGGGTTGTATAAGTTGCGTGACTGTGGCTTAATCACCTTATGGAAAGCAGATCACATTGATTGGGATATACAGATCGTAGGTAATGACTGTAGCAATATCGAAGAAGTAAAAAAAGAAGGCTATCTGTCTGTTGCAGATGGTCTATTCGCGTCAAAAAAATTCCAAAAATTGAAAGTAAATGAAAAAATTATGGCAATGCGCTTGCTGATCTATTGCAGATCCGGGCAAAGAACATATAAAGAAGCGAAAGAGAACTTCCGAAAGAAGATGACACAGCTTCTTGGATGTAAGCTTCGTGCCTTGAAAGAGTATCTTACAGCACTTAAAGCATTGTTTTATATCGGCATCAAGGATGGAATGTATCTCATCACTATCCGCCGAGAGATTGCGGACCGAGACTGGAGAGCCGCTAAAGATACAGAGTTGGAGTATGGACAACAAGTACATGCAGCTTGTAACCGCAAAAAAATCAAAGAAGATGAGCAGGCAAAGAAGGATACAGCTGAGTTGGCAAAGCAGTATCGTCAGGATATTAAAGCCATGCAGGAAGCAGGTACATTACCTTCGGATTTATTTGGGTACTTGATTGGTAAGGCAGTAAAAGAGGGCGGAATGACTGGCAAACTGAATCCTAAATACATACACAAGATCTTACGACTGGAAATCGCAAATTTTTACAAGAAAGGTTAGACGATATGATGCCAGTGATGTAAGGTAAAAAGAATATAGGCTTAAATAGGCTGCCTGAATGAAGACAGTCTTTTTTGCGTACAGTAAAATATAGATTTAAAGAAATATTATAAAGAAAGAGGAGACGTAGTGGATGCAGTTCAATCTCGAAGGGGGAAAGGGCTGCATTTAGGCAAAAAAGTCATTCTAATTTTGGGGTACATTTTCAGAAACCATTCTAATTTTGCGCATTAAAAAAAATAACCATTCTAATTTCATGGTTAAATGTGGATAACTTTATTCTAATGTTGCACCTTTTAAAATTTAAAGAATATAAGTAAAATCAAGGCTTTTAAGCTGAGAGGCTACAGTGTATATTTATTCCTTTTTTCTTTATCCTTCCTTTCCTATAGAAAGAAAATTATACCTATTGCAATTAAGCGCTTAGGCTATGCCTAGCATATTAGAAAAAAACTTCCTGTGGCTTCGAGGAAGGTTAAAACGAAATCGAAAAATAAATGAGAAAAGCAAGTTGGATAAAGATCAACCCGGATAAAAAAGAAAAGCGGAAGTCTTGATCCCGCAAGCGGGAAAATAAAATTTAACAAGGAATAAAAAAGCGGAAAAATTTACATATTGGATTTTGAAAAAATAAAAATTATATCACATACAAATACCAAAGTCAATAGTTTGGCAGGATTGGCAGAAAAAGGCATTTTTTGGCAGTTCGTGGCAGGATTTTGTACTTGATGGCAGGAAATAGTTGTTGTATAGTATAATTGCATTAAGTGAATGCGAACCAAAGCGGGTGAAGGAGCATTGTCGGAAACGACAGTGCTTTTTCCATCTTTGGTGAAAATGTCTCTTGACAATGTGAGGCTTATAAGCTACACTATGGTTAGGAGGGATTGTCATGGAAGAAAATGAAATTTTTGTAGAAGAGCTGATTGAACGGCTAATGGAATATTACAGCAGGATTAGGAAAGAAAGTGGTGTCAGTCAATCTGAACTGGAGAGAATCACGGGTATGTCTCGATCAGCGATTAATCGCTATGAAAAGGGAAAGCTGATGCCAACTGTCCGAGCAATGAATAAGCTGTTGGTTCCAGTAGGATACCGATTAGCAATTGTACCGCTGGAAGAAGATAAGGAGGAGCAGGATGAGAAAAACATTGATTTGTAGTCTAATTGGTTTGGTTGGATGTACATGGATGGCAGGATGCCAGGATAAACCAGATGGCGCACAGACCATTATCATAGAGTTAGCTGATCCATCGGATCAGGTAGAAGAAACGAAGGAAGAACTGTCAGATGAAAGCATATCTGAATCAGATACAGAGATGGAGACAGGTGAAACACAGTCGGAAGAAATGCCAGAAATCATTGGTTTTGAAGAAAACGTAGAATTTGCGTACAAGCAGGTTAGTTCGAATGATCCGATTATCGGTTTGTTGTTGGAAAATGTGATCCCTGATGTGCAGGTAAAGGACTTCGAGATCACAGACGCGCAGGCATATCAAAATGGGGAAAGAGTTACTCCAACAGGGGAGATTACATTTACTTTGAATGTTGAACCGGATGCAAGCGTCATACTGTATCGTTTAAATGCAGATGGTGAGTTGGTTTCAGAAGCGTTGGAAGTAACTGATGGAGCAGTATCCTATGAATCGACAGGATGTGGAAGATGGTTGATTTTGGATACGCTTTTGGAGCAGGAAACAGAGAGTGTGTCCGAATCGGACACGGAAGGATGAGTGAAAAATGGCAGCATTAAAAAATAAACTGGGAATTACTAATTCTACAGAATTGGCGAGAGAAGAGGAGCGAATCAGTAAAAGAAAAGCAGCAGAGATGTTTGAAAGTGGAATGCTTGATGAAATGATTCCCGGAAGTTATAGAGCATTGCAGGCAATTCACAATCAGCTATTTTGTGATGTTTATGAATTTGCAGGTCAAACTAGAACAGTTAATATTGCAAAAGGAAATTTTCGATTTGCACCAGTCATGTATTTGGATGCAGCATTGAAAAATGTTGAGAAAATGCCACAGTCTACATTTGATGAGATTGTGGAAAAGTATGTTGAAATGAATATTGCGCATCCGTTTCGAGAGGGGAATGGACGAAGTACCCGTATTTGGCTGGATCAAATTTTAAAAAAGGAGCTTGGAAAAGTCGTTGATTGGAGCAAAGTTGATAAAGACGATTATCTTATGGCAATGGAGAGAAGTCCTATCAAGGATATAGAGATAAAGGTGATTCTTCAAAAAGCATTAACCGATCAAATTGATGATCGAGAGATGTTTATGAAGGGTGTTGACCATAGTTATGAATATGAAGGCTATCATAGCTATAGAACTGAAGATCTTATCAAGAATACACGGAATAAAAGCAAAAAAACGGTTAGTAAAAATGTCATAGAAAAACAGGAAGAGGAGGAGCAGGATGAAGAAATTGAACGATAAAAAAATTAGCGTTTTAGCAGCTACAGCATTGACAGTATCTCTTGTGATGCCTACTGTACAGATGATTCCAGCAGAAGAAACGGAAGTGTTAGATCAATATATGATTATTGAACTAGAACCGCTTGCTAAGCCGGAAGTAGATGTGCAGGAGACAGAAAACTCTTCTGAGGAGCAGTCAACAGAAGAGTTTTCAGAAGTTGTGTCCGAATCGGACACAGTATTGTTTGCATTAAATGATTTTATAGGGGACGATTATAGCATAACAGGAATTAGCACGGATGAGCCAATCATTGCACAGCTGCTGTCACAGACCACTGGCTATCAGGACTATGATTCGATTGCCTTGTATGATCTTATTTCGAATCAGCAGTCAGCTGATTCGCTATATGACTTTAACTTGCAGATTCCAGAGGATGCCGATGTTACATTATATCAGACAATAGATGGTCAGCTACAAAAGGATACGTTAGATGTAGCATATGTAGATGAGGAGTATAACCGTCTGCCACTAATTAGCTATCAGTCAGAGACAAATCATTGGTTAGTACTGCACTTGGGAAGTGATCAGGATAAGCATGGTGTGTTCGAATCGGACACGGAAGACGCAGCAAGAGAAACAGAAAGTGCCGCAGAATCACTTGAGGGTAAGGTTGAGGACGAAAAGGAAACGGACCCAACAGAATCCTCACAAGAAGTTGCAAAAGTTCCAGAAAGCAAAGAACCTTCCACTAAAGCGCCAGAGACAAAGCCGACATCTACTAAAGCCCCGGAGACAAAACCAAATCAGAGCAAGCCTACTCCTTCAACGTCTGCACCGACTACAACACCATCGACTGCTGCTCCGAGTACAAAAGCTCCAGAAACAAAGGCACCGGAAACAACAGCACATACGCATAACTGGGTAGCTGTGACAACAACAGTTCATCATGATGCTGTCACAAGTCAAGTATGGAAAGAGGACTCGGCAGCGTGGGATGAAACAGTGATCACGAAGGCAGCATGGGATGAGCAGGTATTAGTTCAGGATGCGTATGATGAAAATAAGTTAGTGCAAGATGCATATGATGAGCCAGTGTATGAGTGGGTAGATATTTGTAATAGATGCGGACATGTATTTTTAGATCCTAATGAGGACATCAATGAACACATGGCTGCAGGATGCTGGTCAAGTTGGCATGCTGAAATGATGCAGACAGGTTCTGTCCATCATGATGCTGTTTACCAGACAGTTCATCACGATGCTGTTTATCAGACGGTTCATCATGATGCGGAGACAACAGTTGTCCATCATGATGCAACAGGGCATTATGAGACAGTGGTAACGCAGGCAGCATGGGATGAGACAGTAGTTACAGGATATACCTGCTCAGGTTGTGGGGCAACCAAATAAATAGCAACAAAGAAAAACTATAACTAAGATACAGAAGAAAAAGCACTTTGCGAAAGACGTGTATACGTTTTCAAGCTGGTGCTTTTTTTGTACTCATTTTTAAGTTTGAAGTGCTAAGAGACAATAATAAGTAACATGACAGGAGGAAAAGATGGATCGTCTGAGATCACCACCGAAAAGAAGAAAGAAAGAATGCAACCCAAAGCCAGACAAAAAAGGGAGTCTGGTGTCCAAAGAAAGGATATGACGATGAGTCCAAAAAATAAAAAAGGAAAGAAGCTGACATCAACAATCATGGCGCTTGCCATGACGGTAACGACGACTTTCCAGATGCCAACTATTTCGATGGCTTCTGAAATGGAATCGTCTGTAGCAATTGAGAGTCAGATCGAGGAAGGAACAAGCGAAGAGTCTGTTTCTGTTCAATCAGAAACAACAGCACAGACCAGTGCAGAACAGACCAATTCAGTGATTGAAGAAACTTCTGGCACTACTGAGGCAACTAACGATGCAACACAGGTATCAGACGAAGTGCAGGCAATCACCGAAGAAACGACAGCAGAAACAGATCAGCCAGAGACGGAAAGTTCTGTTGCAGAAGAAGTACAGTCATCTGGAGAGAGCGCAGAAGAAACATCTGCAAATGAAACACGTGGACCGGATGAAACACAGGAAAACGAAACAACAGCTGAATCTGAAAGTGAAACAGAAGCGCAGACTGATGCTGCATCTGAAGAAGAGACAGAAGCTTCCACAGAAGAAGCTTTGATCGATCTGTCTACAGCAACAAAGGACGAGATCCTTGCCTATATAGAAGCTATCGGTGGAGCCGAAAGCGATGCCTACTATGGATTTTTGAGTGGACTGGGCGAGGACGAGTATCAGCTCGTGTGGATTGCCCAGTTTGGATCAGAAGAGGATGTTATTGCATCTACTTTTGATTTTGACTATGACAATGCAAGTGACCTTGAGATTGCAAAGTATGTTCATAAGCTGACTGAGGATGAACTGTATAGTCTTATTGAGTCCATGACATTTGAGCAGTACAGAAGATATCTTTCCATCAAAGAAATGATGGCAGAGATGGATGAAAAAGATTTTGCGGATGTTGTTGATGAAGAAGAGTTTACAGCTGACCGTACATGGGACTACGAAAGTTATGATGCATTTGCAGAGGCAATGACTGGTGTATCACTGCAGCGTACCGAGCAGGTAATGCAGTTTTACAACACCTATGTGGAACCGTCAAAGGTTCAGGCAGGTGTGACAACAATTGACGGTTTGTTGGATTCCGGTGCGGACTGGTATTCAAACGACTACATTTTAAGCTTGAATCCAGAGATGGCAAAAGAAACAGTGCCGATCTACCATGGATCAGATGGAAATTTTTATGTTGTTTCCACAGTGCCAATGTTAAACGGAACAGAAGCAGCTGACTATCAGTCTGCAACCAGTTTTTACAATGGTTCTATCGAAGCGCAGGCATTTACCGATATTGAGTATCTTGGAAATGGTGTATACCGCATTCCGGATGAACGCTATAAATACTGCTTTACAGAACAGTATTTATCAGATATGGGAACTCTTTACGGCATTACCTTCGGTCTTCGTATTCAGGTACTTTATGGTTATACACCATCAGGGACAGTTAAGATTGCAGCTGATGTAGTATACCCGGATATGACCGAGAGATTTCTTCCGGCAACACTGGATCTGTTGTCAGGGGTTGCAACCGTTCGAATCTTCAACGATGATTATGATGATTCAGTTGACAATTATCTGGTATCCGCATCCGTTAACCGCGGTGCAAGCCTGCCGGAAAGCATGAGCAGCCTGGATGGGGGAAAGACGGTTCAGTTTGCAATAGGCGATGCTTCAGCAGTTGGAAGCCTTGATGTGCTTATCGGCTACAATGCGACATCAAAGTATTCCATGAATGCAGAAGTAACTACCACAGATCTGTATCCGGTGGAACAATCAGATTCTAATATCAGTCTGACGGCTGAATTGTACAATAATATGTATGTGAAGGTTGATAGAAGCTGTGTACCGAAGGATTTGGCAGTCGGTGATAAATTTGTCTACCCATATACAACAGTGACGGTTGTCGGTAACGAAACAGTTAAAGATCAAAATGGTGGAGAACATCTAAGTGCATCTGCTGTTCCGACTCATGATGCACAATCTTTCTGTTTTTATACAAATAAGGGTGTAGATGCTGTCGTAAGTTCTTGGTTTAAGACTCAGCTGACAACCAATTCACCAGATCCGGGCGTTTGTATGGTTCAAATGACAGCTGAAAATATTGCAGCTCGTACAAACGTAAATGGTATATCAGGTTATCTAGCTGGAAGACGAATCTTTGGCTATTTGTCTAATGCGCTTTATTCGTCAACAAACGCAGCTGGAAAGACACTGAATCTTGATGGAACAAGAATCTTGTTGGCATGTATGCACGCATGGGCAAATGAAGGTTCAACAGCACCAACAGATGTAGTTAATTCTGTCAGTGCTTTTACAGAACGTACTCAGAAGGATTGGGCTGCACCTAACAATCAGGGACAGTATACTCCAAATATTGCGCTTCAGTGTACTGATGTTCACGATGGTGGAGATGGATTTACCTATGCGACATTCAAAGTAGCAACTTCTATGCTGCAGGTTGGTGGTGTTTACCAGACTAATAGAGAGAACTACCAGTGTTCATTTGCAACATTGCGTATTATTTATCCGTCTGCACCACAGACTGGATTTTTGCAAATTCATAAATCTTCAGCAGATCCGGCAATCACCAATGGTAACAGCTGCTATAACTTTGAAGGTATTCCGTATGGTATCTTCACTGACGCTGAGTGTAGAAATCCGGTAACTGTTGTTAAACTGGATGCAAACGGCTACAGCCAGCCATATGAACTGACAGCAGGCACTTACTATGTAAGAGAAGCAGAAGCAAAACCAGGATCAGGCTTTCAGACAAACAGTACCGTTTATACAATCGAGGTATCAGCAGGAACAACAGCAACAGCTCCGGTAATGTGCGAAACAACAGATGTGCCATTAAATGACCCACTTGGTATTGTAATCAATAAGATCAATGCTGATGGAACAACTACATCGGATTTATCTGGTGCTGAGTATACGATTAAGTATTATCCAAAGCAGTATAATACAGTAGCTGAGATTCAAGCAGATTCAGAAGCAAAAGCTACTACTTGGGTGATAAAAACTGTTAAGAGTGCAAGTGGATATTTTGCATCTCTGGATGATGCTCATATTGTTTCTGATGTTTCTGATAGTGCAAAGTTTGGAAAAATCAATGCAGGACGATATATTATTCCACTTGGTACTATAACAGTTGAGGAAACAAAGGCTCCGACTGGATTTACTAAAGAAGGCGCAGTTGTTAGCAGTGCTGCAACAGGTGCAACACTGACTGGAACTAATAATGTTTATCTTTTTAACCTAGTTGATAAAGATTCAGCCATCTATTTAAAGAGTGGCAATGTATTAGATACTGCAGCAACTGATGAAACAGCAATCACTCTCCAGTATGCCGAGCGCCAGATCAACGGCACTCCGAAGATGGAAAAGCATGATCTTGAGCTTAATAAGAAAGCTGCTATGGGTGGAACGAACTTTGCTGGCATCACCTTTGAGGTTTATTGTTTAGACGATTCTGTTATCATTGGAAATACAACTTATAAAAAGGGTGAGACAATCGAGACAGTAACCTCAGATGCTGAGGGAAATGTGACCATGACTACTCAGTATCCGATTGGTCATTATGCTGTTAGAGAAAAATCAGCAAACAATTATTACACGAATGATGGTCAAATCCATTATTTCAATGTTGTTGAGTATCAGGGTGGCGCATTTATTCAGTACGAAACAAACATGAATGCAGTTACCTTTACAGACCGCGTTGTTCGTGGTGATCTGTCCTTCGTGAAGAAAAATTCTGACACAGGTGAAGCACTTGCTTACATTCCGTTTTGTATTACCAACAACGCAACTGGTGAAACACATTACATCTTAACTGATGCGAATGGAAACTTCACTTCCGCAACTGGAAAGACCACAAATACCAATGCAAACGATGTAGTTCTTTCCCAGTATGGTGATAAGGATGTTATTCCACAGAGCGTTGTGGATTCACTGGCAAAGGATGCCGGACTTTGGTTTGGTATGGGAAGTGAAGGAACCATGACAGCTGCAAATGATTCTTATGGAGCATTTGTATATGGCACTTATACCATCACCGAGTTAAAGACCGAAGCAACCAGAAGCATGAAGATGTACACTAACACCTTCACAATCGACACTGATGGAAAGGTTCTTGATCTTGGAACTGTTGACAACATTCCGATGAGCATTCGCACGACGCTGGTAGACGTAAATGAGGAGCATTTCACGGAAGTAGCTTCTTCTATTACGTTAACCGATCATGTTGCTTACAAGAATCTGGATACTGATAAGACCTATACTTTAACTGGAACTTTGTATATTAAGGACGTGGAAGCACTGACCGAGCTTATGACTCAGACAGTTGACTTTACTCCGGTTGAGAAGAATGGAACACAGGATGTTGTATTTACCTTTGATGCTTCTGATCTGGCAGGAAAGTCAGTAGTTGCTTTTGAAGAGCTTTCCGTAAATGGCGAGTTTTGTGCAGAGCATAAGGATAAGGATGATGAAAATCAGACCGTTACATTCCCTAGTATCCAGACAACTGCACGAGATTCAAAGACCGAGGATCATGTAGCAAATGCAACTGATTCCGTAAGTATTATTGATACTGTAACCTATTCTGGCTTGAAAGTTGGAGAAACCTATACAATCACCGGAACTTTGATGGATGCTGACACTGGCAAAGCTGTTCTGGACGATGATGGCAACGAGATTACCGCATCAAAAGAATTTGTTGCCCCGGCAAAAGATGGTAGTGTTGACATTACATTCAATTTTGCAGGTGTATCTTTAGCAGGTAAGAAGATTGTCGCTTTTGAGGAAGTATGTTACAAGGGCAGAAGATATGCTGTTCATGCAGATCTTTCCGATGAAGGACAGACTGTCTATGTGCCAAAGATCCGCACAAAAGCACTCGATGCAAATACCAGATTGAATCAGGTAAAAGCAGACAGCAATGCAACTGTTGTTGATACTGTAACTTATGAAAACTTACTGCCGGGTAAGAAGTATACCATGAAGGGTGTGCTGATGACTTCAGCAGGAAACGCTCTGATGGTAAACGGAAGAACCATCACTGCAAGTACCGAGTTTACTCCAACAACACCAAATGGATCAGTTGATGTTACCTTTAATTTTGACGCATCTGAAATTGGTGGAAGAAAACTCGTATTCTATGAGTATCTGGAATTAGATGGTGATACAGTTGCATCTCATACCGATATTTCAGACACCGATCAGACGATCTATGTTCCGAGTATCAAGACAACCATTATCGACTCTGAAAATGGTAGCCATAATGCAGCAGCCGATGAGGAGATTACACTTATTGATACAGTTCGTTATAATGGACTGGAAGTTGGTCGTAAGTATTCTGTAACGGGAACACTTGTTGATAAGGAAACTGGAAAAGCACTTTTGGATGATGCAGGAAAAGAGATTACTGCATCGAATGAATTTACTGCTGAGAAGCCAAATGGAACGATTGAGATTACATTCAAGTTCTCAGGTGTTTCTCTGGCAGGAAAGACCACTGTAGCATTTGAGCATATGTACACAGATGGCAAGGAAGTAGCTGTCCATGCTGATCTGAAAGATGAGAAGCAGACTCAGTATCTTCCGTCCGTACATACAACTGCAACAAGCAATGATACTCAGGATCATGTAACAGGATCCAATGAGAAAGTAACAATTACCGATCTGGTTTCCATGAAGGCACTTAAGATTGGTACCGAATACACTGTTAGCGGTACGCTGATGAATGCAGCGACAGGAAAGCCGGTTCTGGTTGATGGAAAGACCATTACCTCAAGAAGAACATTTACAGCTGATTCACATGACATGACTGTTTCTTTGACGTATACACTGAATGCGTCTGAATTGGCAGGAACTACGACAGTTGTATTTGAAAACCTCTATTCTGACGGAGCACTGCTTGCAGTACATGCAGATACAAAGGATGCTGAGCAGACGGTTTATATTCCTGAGATCCATACAACAGCTAAAGATCAGACAACACAGATCAACCACACGGAAGCAAAGAAGCAGGCAACCATCGTTGATACCGTTTCCTATACAAACCTGCTTCCGGGCAAAGAGTATACCGTAAGCGGAACACTGATGGATAAGGAAACAGGAAAGGCTGTTCTGGCTGACGGCAAAGAGATTACGGCAAGCACCACATTCACTCCTGAAAAGTCCGAGGGAAGTGTTGATGTAGTCTTTACATTCGATGCAAGTGTCGTAGCACCTAAGACAGTCGTTGCATTTGAGACGCTTACATATAAGAAGATCCAGATCGCCGTACATGCTGACATTGAGGATAAGGACCAGACGGTATATATCCCGAAGGTACATACCACTGCAATCGCAGATGATACGAAGGATCATGTAACAGAGGCAAAGAAGGATGTAACTATTGTCGATACCGTTTCCTATGAAGGACTTGAAGTTGACAGAGAGTACACCGTAAAGGGCGTACTTATGAACAAAGCAACAGGTAAGGCGATCCTGGTAGACGATAAGGAAGTAACTGCTTCTGCCACATTTACTCCAGAAGAAAAGAACGGAACCGTTGATGTAACATTTACATTTGACGGATCAGCATTAGAGGATACCTTAATTGTTGTATTTGAAACTCTGTACACTGAAGGTAAGGAAGTAGGCATTCATGCAGACATCGACGATGATGCACAGACAGTTTACATTCCGAAGATTCAGACAGAGGCAAAGGATGCAGTAACAGAGATTGATCATACCGAGGCACTGCCAAAGGCAAAGATCATTGATACTGTTTCATATTCTTCACTGTTACCTGGAAAAGAGTATACCGTAACCGGAACCTTGATGAATAAGGAGACTAAAGAGCCAGTCCTGATTGATGGCGAGAAGGTAACTGCAAGCACCACCTTCACAGCTGAAAAGGCAGAAGGAAGTGTTGAAGTTGTATTTGAGTTTGATGCAAGTGCAATCGCAGGAACTACCGTAGTCGCATTTGAGTCTATGGAGTACAAGGGAATCGAAGTCGCTGTTCATGCGGACATTGAGGATGAGAACCAGACCGTCTACATCCCGGATGTTCACACTACCGCAACCGCAACTGACACTGAGGATCATGTAACTGGTGCAAACGAGGAAGTGACCATCACTGATGAGGTTGCACTGACAGGCTTAAAGGTTGGTAACGAATACACCGTAAGGGGTGTTCTGATGGACAGAAATACCGGAGCCGAGATTCAGGTAGGTGGCGAAAGCATTACTGATGAGAAGACCTTTACTGCTGAAACAGCAGACATGACCGTCACATTAACCTATACACTGGATGCTTCTAAGCTTGCAGGTACAACAACAGTTGTATTTGAAACCCTCTATACGGCAGTCACCGAAGAGATGGGTGTTGAGGTCGGAAGACATCACGATCTTACCGATGAGGGTCAGACTGTATATATTCCAGAGATCCACACTACAGCAGCCGATCAGAAGACTGGTATTAACCATACCGAGTCTGAAGAACAGGCAACCATCGTTGATACCGTACTGTACAGCCATCTGTTACCGGGTAAGGAGTACACCGTCAAGGGTACACTGATGAACAAGGAGACAGGTGAGGCAATCCTGATCAATGGCGAGGAAGTAACCGCTGAGACAACCTTCACTGCTGAGAAGTCTGAAGGCAGTGTTGACGTAATCTTTACATTTGATGCATCTGCAATCGCACCGATTACTGTTGTTGCATTTGAATCTATGGAGTACAAGAAAATCGAAGTCGCTGTTCATGCAGATATTGAAGATGAAGATCAGACAGTATATATTCCAGAGATCGGTACAACTGCACTAGGACAGGATACAGAAGATCACATTGAGAAGGCTAAGGAAGATGCAGTTATCGTTGATACAGTGGAATACAAGGGCTTAGAGGTTGGTCGCGAGTACACTATGACTGGAACACTTGTAGATAAGGAGACTGGCGAGGCAATCACCGATGCCGAAGGTAACGAAATCACCACATCTGAAATCTTTGTTGCAGAAGAGAAGGATGGAAGCATTGACATTACATTCAAGTTTGATGCATCTGCATTGGCTGGAAAGTCGTTAGTTGCATTCGAAACTCTGTACACAGAAGGCAAGGAAGTTGCTATTCATGCTGATCTGGAGGATGAGGGACAGACCATTCGTATTCCAGAGATCCATACAACAGCAACTGATAAGGTAACTGGTGATCATGACGGTGTTGTAGCAAAGGAAACTACCGTACTGGATGAAGTATTCTACAAGAACTTGATTCCTGGCAAGGAGTACACCGTAAAGGGAACTCTGATGGTCAAGGAAACAGGTGAAGCACTTGTTGTAAATGGCGAAACTGTTACGGCAGAAAAGACCTTTACAGCAGAAGAACCAGATGGAAGCATTATCTTAGAGTTTACATTTGACTCATCTGCACTGGCAGGAAAACACATCGTAGCATTCGAGGATGTAGAGTATAAGGGAATCTCCATAGGATCACATGAGGATCTTGAAGATGAAGACCAGACTATTTCTTATCCGTCTATTCATACAACTGCAACCGATCAGGCTTCTGGATCAAAAACCATGGCACTGGGAAGCAGCGTAACATTAGTGGATACTGTTACCTATACTGGATTGACTGTAGGTAAGACCTATGTAGTTAAGGGAACCATCATGGATAAAGCAAGTGGACAGTCAATCGGAGTAACAGCCGAGACTACATTCACTGCAGAAGTAGCAGATGGAAGTACAACAGTTGCATTTACCTTCGATACGAGTGTATTGCAGGGAAAGACACTTGTTGTATTCGAGGCACTGTATGATACCAATGGAAATCAGATTGTCGCTCACAGTGATCTGAATGATGAAGACCAGACGGTAACAGTTCCAGTTCAGCCAGAAAATCCACCAGTTATAACAGGTGATGATTCAACTCCGATGCCGTATGTGGCAGGACTTGCAGCAGCACTTCTTGCAATTGCTGTAATCTTAGCCGTATTGGTTGTTAAGAGAAGAAGAAAGCAGGCATAATTGCCAAACGGATTCCTCTTTTGGGGAATCCGTCTAAGAAACACACGAAATATAACACACGAGACACAACACAAAATTATTACAATTCCAAAGCAGTCCCGATGAAGAGTCGGGACTGTAATAAAAAGAAACAAAACAACACGGAACGGAGGGGAAAATGCTTCTAACTGGAATTTTATTTACGCTTGTTGGCATTTTGCTTCGAGCGTATGCCGGAGTTTTTGAGATTCACGATACGACATGGAAAGCGATGAAGGCTTCAATTATTCATAAGATAGCAGCACTTGTAGGAAATTTGAGCCTTGTTATTGGCATTTTGTGCCTGATTGTTTCACTTGCAGGAACGGGATGGTAAATAAGATGAGGAAAACGGGGAAAAAAGGAAAAGTTACGCAGGCAGTTTTGCTTATACTATTGTTTATGGCAGTTGCCATAGCTGGTTATTCTGGATTTCGTTTGTGGAAATATTATCATGAGTATCTGGAAGATCAGGAGTTATACGAAGATTTACGAGATGAAATTTTGCAGACTCCTGAGCTTGAAACAGATACAGAGAGCGTGTCCGAATTGGACACAAGAAAAAAGTACCATAAAACATCTGAGTCAGAAATACCATTTGATGTTGACTGGGATGAGTTAAAAGATATCAATGAGGATATTATCGGTTGGGTCTACTTTACAGGGTTGCCACAGATTTCTTACCCAGTTTTGCAGGCAAAGGATAATGAATATTATGTGCATCGCACCTATGATTTATCTTCAAGTGATTCAAAAGCTGGATCAATTTTCATGGATTACCGAATGGCTGGCGATTTCTCTTCTCCGTACTCCGTAATTTATGGTCATAATGTCCGCGACGGATCTATGTTGTCTGATCTTGCTCAATTAAAGGATCAAGATTTGTATGATAAAGAACCATATTTCTGGATCTTGACACCAGATGGAAATTATCGCTATCAGATATTCTCTATCTTTCAATGTCATCGTTCAGCTGACGTTTTCCAAAGATTCTTTACTGATTGGGGGCATGATTTTACCGAATGGCAGGAAGAGTTAAAGGCAAGAAACAGTATGCAGGGAGACGCTGAATTGGAGGAAAAAGGTCATGTGATAGCATTTTCTACCTGTGTGCCAAATAGTTTTGATAGAACGATTGTTTGCGGAAAATACTTGGATGGAGATTTGATTCCAGATCCACATGCTGAGGAGAAAGCTGATGTTAAAGATTCGATTGATGGGAACGAAGAATGAGATTGAATGGTTTGAAAAAATCATGCAAGAACATCCAGATATAGAGATCTTGAAAAAGTCAGAGTTGTATCAAAATAGAGAAGCTGATAAATGTTACAGATCCTATGCAGAAGTCAAAGAAAAATAAGGAAAGACAAAGGAGGCATCAAGGAATGAGCAAGAAAATATCAGTTGATCTTACCGACGAGAATGCAGGAGCCTTGTACCAAAATAAGGAAGTACACGGACTAGGTTATGGTCCAACAATCAATATGTTAATTCGGATTTTTTTTAGATCGCCTGATATTCGCGACGATCTGATTGAAATATGCAAGTCAAAAATACAAAGCGGTAATCTTGTTTATCTTGATATGCTACAGTTTCTGACATATGACACACAGCTTACACTTGATGCTGTTTTAGACGGAGTGAGAATTATGAAAAAAATAAATCGAAGGATCTTTCAACCGAATCAGCTTACAGATATTATGCTTAATGAAGCTTGCGACAAAAATAAAGCCAATTTAAGTGATTTTATTAACGATGTTATTGAAGAATATTATAGACCTCTCAATTCACAGTTAAAATACGAAACAGAACTTTTATTTATGAAGCTGAAAATGTCGCAACAGGATAACGGTTTGGAAGAACTGTGTTCTGAAAACGGGACGCAGTTGCAGGCATCGAAACAGGAGACTATATCTCTAAAAGAATTAAAGTCAACTCTTGCGCGATGTGTAGAGATCCTCAAGGATTATCCGATCAGAAATGTTACACCTTTACGCCAGATTTTCACCCATTTTACAAACAGGAGCGGACTTGTATTAAGGTACGATTACATCAACATTGTTAACAGTTGGCAGGATGAAATGTTACATCACCTTAATGATGTGATCAAAACTGTTGATCCAGATTATCCTCTTGGCACTCGCGAATTTGGTGAAAGAAGTAAATATATATTCGCCCATTGGTCAGAACTGTATCAATACTCTGAGATCTATATCGCTTTAGCTACTATTATTGAATGCGAAAAGGTCTACTATCCATTGGATGCTTTTACAACGATCAGCTTAATAAAGCAACTCGATAGAGCAATCATGGAATCATCAAACATCGCCCCTGTTAAAGAACCTTTTGCAATCAATATCTCAAATAGGGACAGATATTATGGAATCCGCTATGAGATAACTATGTATTATACCCATATCGGCTATAGTATATTATCCGGTGATGGTCACTGTGAAAACATACCATCGTGGTTTCAAGCATTCTTGTTGAAAGTGGTAAATGTCAGTACTATGCCTGATCCAATAACAGAGGATGATATTGACGCGATTGCAAAGCTCGAAACAGAAGGTCGACGCTTACTTAAACAGTTGGCAGCAGCAAATAATTAACTAGGAGGAAAAATCATGACAGTCAGCATTGGTACATTATTGATAGGTGGTATTTGCTTGTTCCTTGCAGGGGCATTTGTTGGAGTCGGATTGACTTCGGCTGTATCAGCTGGAAAGAAAACACAATCGGCTGATACGCTTTGATAACAGCCGTTTATTTCGTGTCCGAATCGGACACGGGAAGGGAGTTAGAAATCTTTGAGAAAGAAAAGAAGAGAACTTATATTGTTTTGCAGTTTGCTGTTGGCAACGACACCAGCATATGCAGAGAATGCAACAGAAGCCGTGTCCATTTCGGACACGGCTTCTGACATAGGATGGACAGTAGATGCAAATGAAGAGGTTCAAAGCGTGTCCGAATCGGACACACCGAAAACTCTTGCATCAAATGAAGAAACATCCTCTCCGGAAATTTGGCAGGAAACGTATACCTATCTTGCCGATACACAGGATTCACATGTATTTCCAGATCGGGTTGAAAAGAATGGAGTGCAGTATCAGCTAAAAGATACACAGTATCAAATCACGGAGCTGACGAAGGAATATAGAAAAAGCAGCACCAATCTATGGGCATATGCAGAATATAATCCAGAGCAGGAAATTGAAGTAGATGGACTGCATTATACACTTGTGGATACCTCCAAAGAAGAGTGGACAGAAAGTGGGCGAAGTAAGACAGTCTCAGTTGATCGTACCTATTTGGAGGGGCAGGAAATTCCAGAAGCCATTGATATTGAATCGACCGATGATACAACAGGAGAAACAATATATGGTAATATTCCACGAACAGATCTACAAGATGATGGAGCAGGTTGGTGGGAAGGCGGTCTAGAACAATGGGTAAAGTACAGATGGAACGATGAAACAAGCCAATGGGTATTTGAAGTCGGTGATGAAACCTTTCCGGCAGCATCTGATGATAGTCCGTGGTTTGATGGGTGTGAAAGTAAAATTTTGCAATCATTGAATCTGGATGGAACATTCAATCAGATTACTGGAATCGCATGGGATAGTGACGGCTGGCAGGATGAGAATGGCGGTTGGTGGAAAACCGTGAAAGCAACCGGAAATCGAATGATTAAGCGCTCTCGTGCATGGTTTTCGGGAGAAGTGGCAGAAGCGGATCTACCAATGGTGCGCTATACCAGTCGTTATGTGTCGGACGTAACAGGCTATCTTATTACAGCAAATGTTACTTATGAGGAGATACAGAAGGAAGAACCGATTGTTGAAACGCAAGCATCGCCACAAGCAGAACCGACAACTGAGCCGATAACGGAACCAACAACCGCAAGCGTGTCCGATTCGGACACGGAAAAAACAATAGCAGGAATGCCGTGGCAAGATCTGGTATTGCTGTTTTTGGAGACAGGAAGCGTTGCATTAGGCTTTATTATGATTGGTTTACTGGCTAAGTTCCGTCCAAAGCCGAGAGCATGGCTTACCGTACCGAAAAAAGAAAGCAAAGGAAAAGAAGAAAAGAATGATGACTAATACAATGAATGTAATGTTACCAGCAGCAGGATCATTAACCGACTTTTTTACGGCAATTTCGACATTAGCACACGAGTATCAGGCAGCAGGAAATGCAGTGCTGATCGGAATTGCATTACTGATTCTTGGAAGCAAATTTTTGATTGGAGATGATGAGAGTAAGGCGAGAGGGAGAAAGCAGGTTCCATACATTATTATTGGAACTGCAATTATCATGTCAGCTTTTAATATTGCTGCGTCAGCAGGTGCATCGTTAACATTCTGAGTACTGCGAAGGGAGAAAGGGAAGGTATGACAGTGCCTGCATACCTTCTCAGAATAAAATGGACTTTATTAAGATTATATTTACAATAATGGTGAGTGGAATGGCAGTTAGTATTGGCTTTGCTCTTGGAATAGTAGCAGGTGCAACTGTCATTACACGAATTACATTTTCAAAACAAACAGAGCAGAAAGTTCTATACATATTTGGTGTAATAGGTATGGTAATCGGTACTTTATGCAGCCTGTGGTTTGTAGTAAAGCTGTTTTGGAAATGAGCAGGCAAAGGAGGGAGAAAACATGCAGCAGAAGAAGCAGCAAAAACAGGGAAAGAGACAGGAATGGAAAGAACAGATGAAGGAATCAGATCGTATGCTGAAAGGAAATGTACTTCTGGAAAAGCCACAGTGGGTACTTATGCTGACACTTGCAGCAGAGTTTTTGCTGCTTGTTGTACTGCATGTATTGGTTAATACGTTTATTCGATTCTGTAAAGGACATTTAGCTGACTGTTTTTCTTGGAGCTGCCTAACGACTTTTTATCCAGCTCTAGCTCCAGTGTACATTTTTTTGATTATTATGGCGATTGCAGTAGCAATATTGAACGTATATCGGTTTCGCAATGCTTTTCGTAGTTTGGAGGCAGGGCAAAAAGGAACCAGCCGTTTTACGACAATGGAAGAGATCAAAGAGCAGTATCCGGCAGTACCGGAAATTCCTCAAAAAAACGAGGATGGAAGCGTTAAGAGGATACCGGGAAATGGTGGACTTCCGGTTGCAAGTAAAGACGGCTATATGTATTTGGATGAAAGTGCAACCAATGCATTGATTCTTGCGATTACCAGAGCCGGAAAAGGAGAAGTTT
>ENA-ORUQ01001382-ORUQ01001382.1-human-gut-metagenome-genome-assembly--contig:-NODE-1382-length-23482-cov-8.579630_pt1 | contig 23482 bp, 19 predicted proteins | sample MGYA00242081_ERZ509211 | MGnify/ENA primary metagenome ERZ509211 (study PRJEB26280, sample SAMEA2338785) | human gut metagenome | biome: human gut; feature: human-associated habitat; material: faeces...
AGATAATTTACAACGGCGGGGTGGGGGCACCCCGCCCTACGGAGAAGAAGATGCTGTTTTCAGCATGCTTCGATTTTCGGAGAAAAATAAATGACAAAAATTGCAGTTTTGGTTTCGGGCGGCGGCACGAACCTGCAGGCGCTCATTGACGCACAGCAGGCGGGCAAGATCGAAAACGGACAGATTTCGCTCGTTATTTCGTCCAACCCGAAGGCGTATGCACTCGAGCGTGCCGCAAAAGCGGCTATTCCCTCCGAGGTGCTGCGCCGCAGGGACTTTTCCGACGCGGAAGATTACGGCAAGGCGCTTACCGCTCTGCTGGAGAACGCAGACATCGGTCTGATCGTGCTCGCAGGCTTTATGACCGTCCTGCCGGACAGCTTCTGCCGCCATTTTGAAAACCGCATTATCAACGTACATCCCTCGCTCATCCCCTCCTTCTGTGGAGAGGGCTTCTACGGTCTGCGCGTGCATGAAGCCGCGCTGGCAAAAGGGGTAAAGGTTACCGGTGCGACCGTACATTTTGTATCCGAAGTGGTAGACGGCGGCGCAATTATCGCGCAGAAGGCCGTTGAAGTAGAGGATGGCGACACACCGGAGACCTTGCAGAAGCGCGTCATGCAGAACGCGGAGTGGATTCTTCTGCCGCAGGCAGTATCCGACTTCTGCGCAGGCAGACTGCGCGTGGACGGCGCTATCGTCCATAAAAACTGAACAGGAGTAACAGCATTATGAGCAAGAATGTTTTTGACATCAGCCAGGAGCTGATGAGCAACGCATATCCCGGTCGCGGCATCATTCTCGGCCGCACCCCGGATAATAAAAAGAATGTTATCGCCTACTTCATCATGGGTCGTTCGGAGAACAGCCGCAACCGCGTGTTCACCGAAACCGAGGACGGTATCCGCACCGAGGCATTTGACCCGTCCAAAATGGTCGATCCCTCGCTGATCATCTATCATCCGGTGCGCCTGTACAACGGCACGCTGGTCGTTACCAACGGTGACCAGACCGATACCATCGTGGACTATCTCAAGCAGGGCAAGAGCTACTTTGAGGCGCTCCGCACCCGCGAGTTTGAGCCGGACGCGCCCAACTACACCTCCCGCATTTCGGGCGTTGTCAATCCGGACGGCTCCTACAGCCTGTCCATCCTCAAGAACTTCACCTCGGACCGCACCGCCAACAAGCGTTTCTTCTATGAGTACGATAAGCCGGTTGCCGGTCTGGGCCACTTCATCCATACCTATCAGTGCGACGGCGATCCGCTGCCGCCGTTCCGCGGCGAGCCGAAGTGCATCCGCATCGAGCTGCCCATCCGCGAGTTCACCAACCTGCTCTGGAACAGCCTGAACGAGCAGAACAAGGTTTCGCTGTTCGTGCGCTACGTCGATCTGGAGACCGGCGAAGTTGAGCAGGAAATCCGCAACAAGAACGCAGAATAACTGCGACCTGATGAGCAGAAAGGACTATTTATGAAAGAATTAGCCTTAAAGTACGGCTGCAACCCCAACCAGAAGCCGGCCCGCATTTTTATGACCGAGGGCGAGCTTCCGATCGAGGTACTCAACGGCAAGCCGGGTTATATCAACTTCTGTGACGCATTCAACTCTTGGCAGCTCGTCCGTGCGCTGAAAAAGGCGACCGGCCTGCCCGCAGCTGCGTCCTTCAAGCACGTTTCTCCGGCCGGTGCCGCTCTCGGCAAGCCGCTGACCGATATTGAGAAGCAGATGTACTTTGTTGACACCGACAAGGAGCTGTCTCCCATCGCATGTGCGTACATCCGCGCACGCGGCGCGGACCGTCTGTGCTCCTACGGCGACTGGGCGGCTCTGTCCGACACCTGCGACGCAGACACCGCTTCCTACCTCGCACACGAGGTTTCCGACGGCATCATCGCGCCGGACTTCACCGCTGAGGCCCTCGAGATCCTCAAGACCAAGCGCAAGGGCGGCTACAACGTTGTCAAGATCGACCCGAACTATGAGCCGAAGCCGATCGAGCAGCGCGACATTTTCGGCATCCGCTTCGAGCAGGGTTACAACAACTACGAGATCAACGAGAGCCTGCTCACCAACATCGTTACCGAGAACAAGAATCTGCCGGAGAGCGCAAAGCACGACATGATCCTTGCGCTCATCACGCTCAAGTACACGCAGTCCAACTCGGTCTGCTACGTCAAGGACGGCATGACCATCGGTGTCGGCGCGGGTCAGCAGAGCCGCATCCACTGCACGCGACTCGCCGGCAACAAGGCCGACAACTGGTTCGTTCGTCAGCATCCGAAGGTTCTCGGTCTGCAGTTTGTTGACGGCATCCGCCGCCCGGACCGCGACAACGCGATCGACGTTTACACCTCGGACGAGTATGAGGACGTACTGGCTGAAGGCGTATGGCAGAAGACCTTCAAGGTAAAGCCGGAGGTGCTCACCGCTGAGGAAAAGAAGGCGTGGATTGCAAAGAATACCGGCGTAACCGTTGGTTCGGACGCATTCTTCCCGTTCGGCGACAATGTAGAACGCGCACGCAAGTCCGGCGTGGAGTACATCGTACAGCCGGGCGGTTCCATCCGCGATGACAATGTTATCGAGACCGCGAACAAGTACGGCATCACGATGGCGTTCACCGGTATGCGTCTGTTCCATCACTAATGAAACTGCTGAAAGGCTATTATTCCTACTTAGCCGTATCCGGCGGACTGCTGCTCGGTCTGGCCGCGCAGAACAACTGGGCACTGCAGATGCTGGCGTTCGCGCTGGTGTCTGCCGGTGCGCTGTCCGTGCAGAATGCGTCCCGCTGGTACATGCGCGCAAGCATTGCCGCGGACGTGACGATGGCGTTCCAGCTCATCCTCGGCCCGGCAGTCATCCCGCCCGGCCTGCTGCGGATTGTGCTGCTGTATGCGGCGCTCGTGCCGCTGCTGCTCACTGGCTGCATGCTGCTGATGGGTGTCAAAGACCAGATGCACAAGATCGACCGCAGCACCCTGCCCGAATGGGTTTTGCTGGTGGTCTGGAGCACAGGCTGCATCCTTACGCTGCTCATCGCGCCCGGCTGGCTGAATGACTATCTGGCGCCGCTTGCGGCAAAGGCGGCAAACACGCTCCTGCCGATCGGCTATGTTGCACTTATTGTAGAAATGTTCCGCGCACAGCGTGTGTATTTACAAACGGAGGAACAATAAATGAAAGTTTTGGTTATCGGCGGCGGCGGCCGTGAGCACGCCATCGTCCATACATTGAAGAAGAGCCCCAAGGTGGACCACATCTGGTGTGCGCCGGGCAACGGCGGCATTGCCGCTGAGGCAGAGTGCGTACCGATCAAGGCAACCGACATCGACGGCATGGTTGCTTTCGCCAAGGAGCACAAGCCGGATCTCGTTATGGTAGCACCGGACGACCCGCTTGCACTCGGCATGGTAGACGCACTCGAGGCCGTAGGCATCCGTGCCTTCGGTCCGCGCAAGAACGCTGCCATCATCGAGGGCAGCAAGTCCTTTGCGAAGGATTTAATGCAGAAATACAACATCCCGACCGCGGGCTACGCTGTTTTTGAGAACTCCGCAGACGCGATCGAGTACATCAAGAAGAACGGTGCGCCGATTGTTGTCAAGGCGGACGGTCTTGCACTCGGCAAGGGCGTTACCGTTGCTATGACCGAGGAAGAAGCCATCGAGGCAGTCAAGGACGCGATCGACGGCGGTGCATTCGGCGGTGCCGGTGCGCGTGTCGTTATCGAGGAATTCCTGACCGGTCCGGAGGTTTCCGTGCTCGCCTTCGTAGACGGCAAGCACCTCAAGACCATGCCGTCCGCACAGGATCACAAGCGTGCCTACGACCATGACGAAGGCCCGAACACCGGCGGTATGGGCGCATTCTCGCCGTCCCGCTTCTATACCGACGACATTGCCGCCGAGTGCATGGAGACCATCTTCAAGCCGACCGTCGCGGCCATGGAGAAGGAAGGCCGTCCGTTCAAGGGCGTGCTGTATTTCGGCCTGATGCTGACCCCGAAGGGCCCGCGCGTTATCGAGTACAACGCTCGTTTCGGCGACCCGGAGACGCAGGCTGTCCTGTCCCGACTGGACACCGACCTGTTCGACATCTTCAATGCCGTTATCGACGAAAAGCTCGAGGATATCGACATCAAGTGGGCGGACAATGCCGCCTGCTGCGTCTGCATGGCGTCCGGCGGCTATCCGAAGGCCTACGAAAAGGGCAAGGAGATCACCGGTCTGGACGATGTGACCGACTCGTTCGTATTCCACGCCGGCACCGCCGTCAAGGACGGCAAGCTGGTAACGAACGGCGGCCGCGTGCTCGGCGTAACGGCTACCGCACCGACCCTTGACGAAGCCATCCAGAAGGCTTATGCCGATGTGAAGAAAATTCACTTCGATAAGGCGCATTACCGCACCGATATCGGCGTAAAGTAATATTTTACGTTTATTGTAGGGCGGGCTGACCCCAGTCCGCCGTCGTTCGCGTCAGCAGTTGACGAAAACGGCGGTGCGGGGTCACCCCGCCCTACATTCTGCGTTAATGGAAGAAAGGAAAAAAGAATGAAAATTGAACAGCAAAATCAGATTTTAGGCTGCATGAACGATGTTCTCAACCAGAACGGCTTCCGCGCGGAGATCATGCAGAAGGACGGCGCACCGACCATTCTGCGCTGCGAGGCGATGCGTCAGGGCAAGGTTGCCAAGGACATTGTGATCGAAGCCTGCTTCATCCCGATGCAGCTGCCCGCAGAGGACATGGGTCTGCTGCAGTTCTTCGTCACTCTGTTTCAGGGTGCACCGGAAAACAACAAGGTGCAGCTCCGCCATGCGTGCGACTACTGCAACAACTTCTGTGCGCTCGGCTCGTTCGGCTTCTTTGAGGAGGCCGGTCAGATTTACCTCAAGCACAACACGCTGGTAGACGGCTCTCTCGAGCTCGAGAAAATCATTCCGTTTGTGGCGGACAACATTTCCGTGCTGATCGCGGCAGTCTCCCGCTTCATCGACGGTCTGGCGCAGATTGCCTACGCAGGCATGACGCTCGACGCTGTTATTGAGCAGGATTTGTTCCCGAAGCTCGGCTAATTGCAAACAAGAAAACACCGCAGAGCCTTGCTCTGCGGCGAGGCTGTCGCGGAACTACAGTTCCGCCAACAAGCAGGAACGGACCGTAGGCCGTTCCAAAGTCGTCCGAAAGTTCCTATATAGAAACTTTCTCCCTCCAGAAGTCAAAAAAGCGTGATACATGCTCCCGCTTTTTTGGCATTTGCAATGCAAATGCTATTTGACACGCGCTATCGCGCTAATTGGTTGAAATCACAAAATTATAAATTTATCGTCGAAAAACACCGCAGAGCAAAGCTCTGCGGTGTTTTCTTTTTCCGAGAAAGCGGTTAAAAATCTCTTCACTCTTCTTCCGAATCGGTGCCGATATCCAGAACCTTCTGCGTTTCGCTCTCGCTGAGCTCGGTAACGCCCTTCAGCTTGCGGCGGATAGCGCGCGTGCGCGTACCGACCAGCTTATCCAGTTCACGGCTCGCCTGATCGAGTCGGTTCTGCGTCTGCGTCAGGCAGGCTTCAAACTTATCAAACTCGGTCTTGACTGCGCCGAGCACGCTCCAGACCTCACCCGAGCGCTTTTGAATCGCAATCGTGCGGAACGACATCTGCAGGCTGTTCAGCAGCGCCGCCATCGTGCTCGGACCTGCCAGATTGACATGGTAGTCGCGCTGCAGAATCTCCACCATGCCGCGGCTGACGGCTTCGGCATACAGTCCCTCGAACGGCAGGAACATGATGCCGAACTCGGTCGTATGCGGCGGCGCAAGGTACTTATCGTGAATGTCCTTCGCCTCGGATTTGAGGGTGGCGATCAGTTGCTTGACGCATGCGTCAATCTGCTCGCGCGAGCCTTCCTCATATGCGTCACGGAGCGCCCCGTAGGTGTCTCCCGGGAACTTGGAGTCAATCGGCAGCCAGACAAAGCTGCCGTCCTCAACGGGCAGCTTGACCGCGTACTCGACGACATTGCGGCTGTTCGGCACGGTCGCCACGTTGGTCTCGTACTGCTCGGGCGCGAGAATATCCTCGAGGATCGCACCCAGCTGAATCTCGCCCACGATGCCGCGGGTCTTGACATTGGTGAGCACCTTCTTCAAATCACCGACACCCTGTGCCAGCGTCTGCATCTCACCGAGACCCTTGTAAACCTGCTCCAAGCGCTCGTTAACCAGCTTAAACGACTCGTTCATGCGCTCAGACAGTGTTTTCTGCAGCTTTTCGTCTACAATCTGGCGCATATCGTCCAGCTTTTTGTTGTTGTCCTCCTGCATGGCACGCAGATTTTTATCCACTGTAACGCGAATGTTTTCCAAATCCTGCTTGGTCTCACCCGTGAAGGTGTGCAGGTTTTTATCCACGGTTTCGCGGATATTAGTCAGATTCTGCGTTGTTTCCGCCGTAAAACCCTGCAGACGTGTCTCAAACCGGCCGAGCTGATCGGTCAGACCGCTCATTTTGTCTCCAAGGCTCTTGTCCATCGCGGAAAGCTGATTGCTCTGCGCTTCCCGGCCTTCGCGCAGGTTTTGCGTCACGAGCGTGCCGAGTGCAGTAATGGATGCGGTTGGGTCAATCTGCTGCGGAAGCTCCGGCTTTTCCGGCTTGCGGGTCAGCAGAACAATGACCAGTCCCAGCAGGATTACCACCAGAACCAGGGTTATAATGGGTATGTATTGCATAATTTCTCCTTTTACAGCACTTTCAGTTCTTTTGCAATGCGCTGCATCTCCTGATCGGTCTCCGCAATAACATCCGCACACTTCTTCAAATCATCGGACATATGCTCCGGAATCTCCACATCGGATTTATAGCGCAGCTGGTGCTCCAGGCTGGCCCAGAAATCCATCGCCATCGTGCGGATCTGCAGCTCGATGCGTACCGGCTGCGTGCGTTCCGCGAGGAAAATCGGCACCTCGAGGATCAGATGCAGGCTGCGGTAGCCGTTCGGCTTGGGATTGGCAATGTAGTCCTTCTTCTCGATCAGTGTCAAGTCGTCCTGCCGCATGAGCATGTCCGCTACCGTGTAAATATCCTCGATAAACGGACAGATTACACGGATACCGCCAATATCGTTCAGATTATCTATCATGGACTGCAGCGAGATCGGAAATCCGCGCCGCTTGAGCTTGCCGATAATGCTGCGCGGACTTTTGATGCGGCTCTTGATGGCATCGATCGGGCTTGGCTTGCCCGAAATACGCGACTCATCGCTCAGAATATCCAGCTTGGTCTTGATCTCACGGATGCCGGATTCGTACAGCATCATCATCTGCTGCATTTGCATCGCGGATTCGATCAGCATTTCCTCGTCGTGCTGCGACAGCCGGTCAATCGCGAAAAAGTCAGCCAGTTCCATAGTCTTTACCCTCCTTGCGTTTCTCTTTTCTTTATTTAGTATACCACATTCGGCGATTGGGTACAATCCGCAGACGTCCCCCCTTTTGTGGGCTATCCGGCATCTGCCGATGAAGTGTCCGCTGTGCCGCAAATTTTCGGCGGCGCGTATATTTTCCGCAGCAGCCGACCATACTGTCAGCAACGGAGGTAAAGGGACATGAAGCAATATCAATCCAAACACACCGCGGCGCTCTCTACCCGCGGATTCTACACCATTCTTTCGCTGTGTGCGCTCATCATCGCCGCATCCGCATGGGTAATCTGGGGCAATGCACACCGGCAGAACGCGGTCGAGCCGGACACTGGAATGCCTATCATCGCACCGGCCGACTCGACCGCCGAAGCACCGACCGAACCGGCCACCGTTCCGCAGCAGGAGCAGGAACCCGAGTCAGTGATCGAGGAGCAGCCGGTCGCGGCGGCAGAGCCGGAACCAGCTGTGACGGTCAGCGCACCCGTGTATGTGCGGCCGGTGTCCGGAGCCGTGCTGACGCCGTTTTCGGGTGACACGCTGCTGTTCCAGCCGACCATGGGTGACTGGCGTGTTCATGCCGGCACAGACTTCTCTGCCGAAGCCGGCGAAACCGTGCTCGCACTGACCGACGGCACTGTACAGCAGATTGCCGAGGACGGTCTGTACGGCACCTGCGTGACACTGACGCACAATAACGGCCTGACCTCGTCGTACTGCGGCATGGACGATGTACGCGTGCAGGAAGGGCAGGTTGTCTCCGCCGGTGAGGCGCTCGGCGTGTGCGCGGACAGCATTCCCGCAGAATCCGCACTCGGCACCCATGTGCATGTGCAGGTGACGCAGAATGACGCGCCGATTGATGTACTCACGCTGCTCGATGAGGATGAGCCGGAGTAAATTGACACAGACTGTGCGTCCTCTGCTCCTTCACAAATATTTAAGAAATCTTTCATCATTTTGTGCAGGAATTGGCGAAAAAATTGCGGTACAATAATACCGTAAAAAGAAAACTTTCCCGCAGGAGGAACAGGCTGTGAAACAGAATAATTTGACGAAAAACAGGCTTTGGGCATGGCTGCACCGCCTGATGGGGTTGTGGTTTGGGCCGATTGAGCGAAACAAAAGTCGCATTTAGCCGCACCCGCGGCTGAGGGCAAGAGGGTAGACACCTACGGTTTCTACCCTCTTGACTCCCGTTTCCCTTTATTGCTTAGCCCGGCGAAAATCGGAGAGCGGCGACCGCTTCGAAATAGGGGAACGGCAGAGTTTTTTACTACCGTATCTTTCTCAACATATTCGCAGTGTCAGACAGCGTACTACTACACATACGGGCTACTCTGCGTAGGTGCGGCACAAGGTGAATTGCCCGTAGGGCAAGAGAGGGTCCCCTGGGGGATGACAGTGCCGCACAATTCTTTAGCACGTTATAATAGACAGGGCCTACGAAGATAAATTATACCAAACGCCCAATCCGTAGGTGCTGTCTATAATCTCCGACTAACGAATTGCGCGACACTGTTATGTCGCGCCTGCTTAGACTTTCCGTTCTGTGTAGCAGTACGCTGTCTGTGAACTGCGAATATTTCACGAAACAAACGTAACGGTAACCCGACTGCCGTTCCCCTTCTCGGAGCGGTCGCCGGTCTCTGGTCTGCGCCAGACTATCTAACAAGGGAAAGGCAGGAGTTCAAAGAGGAAGGAAAACCGCAGGTTTTCCTTCCTTTTTGCCCCCGCGGCGGGCGCCGCGAATCCCCGCGCTCCGCAGAGCGCAACTCCCCCGCTGAGATTCAGCGAACACGCTTACGCGGTTCGTACACCCCACTGGGTCGGTGCAGCGAAAAAAGGCTGCCGCCCGGAAAGGCGCAGCACCAACGTGCCTCGTGTGCCCCAGATAGTCAGTGCAGGAAAAATAAAAGGACGTACCATGAAAGTACGTCCTTTCCCTTATTCTGCTTCCTGCAGATAATAGCCGATGCCTCGCTCAGAGATCAGCTCGGCCTTCGAGCCGACCGCACGCAGCTTGCGGCGCACAAGTGTCAGATAAACCTCGATGTTATTGTAGGTCGCGTCCCTGCCTGCTCCCCAGACCTTCTCGTGCAGCATTTCACGCGGCAGCACCTGTCCCGGTTCCCGCAGGAACATCTCTACAAGCTGCAGCTCCTTGCCGGACAGACGGATTTCGCCGTCATTGCTCGACAGCACACAGCGGCCGCGGTCGAGCGTCAGGTCGCCGGCGGTCAGGATTTCACTCTGCATCATTCTCGGCCGACGTGCCAGTGCATTGACATGCGCCAGAATCTCATCGCTCTGGCACGGACGCATGAGTACATTGTCCGCACCCGCATTCAGAATACGGATACGCGCCCGCGCGGTCGTGTGACCTGCCATGACGAGCAACGGTGTCATATCACCGCTTTCGCGCAGAGAGCGCACCGCATCGACGGTCTTCTCATCCAGCTTAGTGGCATTGTACACGATTACATCATATATATTCTCCGAAATATCAAGCGTGTCGCTCTCCGGCTGCTGATCATACAGAATATGTTCATGCTTGAAGGTGGCGAACAGGTGCTCGTCCTGCTCTGCATTGATTAACAAAATACGCATGAGAACATCTCCTCCTATCGGTGTAACCATTGTGCCGAACTTGTGTGGATTTTTTGTGTATAGCTTATGGATAAATTGTTAAATTGATTCTTTTTCATCAAGCTGCCGTCAAGCGATACGGCAACTCATTTTCAACATTCACGGAATATAAAAGGGAGAAAACTACGTTTTCTCCCTTTTTCGCAATTTACAGAACAATAAGCTGCTTGGATGCATCGGTCAGATCAATGCAGCCGTCCTCAATAACGTACAGCATATCCTCAATACGCACGCCAAACTTGCCCGGCAGATAAATACCCGGCTCTGCGGTGACGATACTGCCTGCCGGCAGCGGCGCTTCTCCGCGCGGAGAAGCCACCGGAGCCTCGTGGATCTCCAGTCCTACACCATGGCCGAAGCCGTGGCCGAAGGCATCACCGTAGCCTGCCGCCTCGATAATCTTACGGCCTGCCGCGTCAACGTCCCGACCGGTCACACCGGCCTTGCATGCAGCAATGCCTGCAAGCTGTGCGTTCAGCACCGTGTCGTACACGGTCTGCATCTCGTCGGTGACATGGCCGACCGCGACCGTGCGCGTCATATCCGAGCAGTAGCCGTCATAAATACAGCCGAAGTCCATCGTCACGAAATCGCCCGCCCCGATGGTCTTTTCACCCGGTACGCCATGCGGCTTGGAGCTGTTTGCACCCGAAACGACGATCGGGTCAAACGACATGTTCTCCGCGCCATAGTGCAGCATGAGGTAGGTCAGCCGTGCCGCGATCTCCTTCTCGGTCACGCCGACCTTGATGTCGTTCAGTACCTCCTCGAGCGCCTGCTCCGCGATTCGCTGTGCCGCGACGATCTTCTCAACCTCGTCCTCTTCCTTGCACATGCGCAGCTGCTCCACACCGTCCTCGAGACGGACGGCTGTCGCGTGCAGCGCCGTGCCCCAGGACATGAACTCCGCATAGGTAAGCGTTTTGTCCTCGAGAGCGACCTTTTTCGCGCCGTCCTCGTCAAGCAGCTCATTGATAAGCGCAGAATAACTCTGCCCCGCCTTGATCTCGCGCACCTCAAAATTCTTGATGGCCGCGTGTGCCGCTTCGACATAACGGAAATCCGTGAAGAATACCGCCTGTTTAGCCGACAGGTACACCGCGCCTGCCGTCGAGTGAAAGCCCGTGGCGTAGCGGCGGCTGATCTCGCTGGTCAGCACCAGCGCGTCATACGGCTGCTCGAGCAGCATGGCACGCAGTTCGTTTCTTTTCATGGTAATCGCCTCTTAAATATTAGCCGATGATGGATTTTACCGCATCCACGGCGAGCAGATAGCTGTGCTTGCCGAAGCCTGCAATGACGCCCGCACACACCGGTCCGATGACCGACTTGTGGCGGAATTCCTCGCGCGCATGCACGTTGGACATATGTACCTCCACGCAGGGCAGGCGCACAGCCGCAATCGCATCGCGGATGGCATAGCTGTAGTGCGTGTACGCACCGGCGTTCATGATGATCGCATCGCAGTCCTCACGAGCCGCGTGAATACGGTCGATCAGCGCACCCTCAGAGTTGGACTGGAATACCGCGCATTCCATCCCCAGACGTTCGCACTTCTGTACAACCTCCGCATTGATGGATGCCAGCGTGTTCGAACCATAAATGCCCGGTTCGCGCTGACCGGTCAGGTTCAGGTTAGGACCGTGGATCAATAATACCTTTTTCATACGTTTATACCCCTTTGCATAGTTCTACAAAGCGTCTCCGTAGGGCAAATGTCCTACTTTTTACTTTTCTGCCTGAGCCATAAAGCACTGCTTCATGGCGAGTGCGTCCTCCGCCTGCGTTCCGGCGGATTCGCAGATGAATGTCGGTGCGTAGCCGCGCACAGCGGTTTCCTCCGCGACCGGCGTGAAATCCGGGCCGTAGACCGTATCCGCGAACGTCAGATGCCGCACCTCGCCCTTATCGTTATACTCGATATGAGAGAAGTGGGCGTGCAGCTTGGCGGTACGCTCGTGACCGATGGTATTTTCCATCAGGTCGAACAGTGCTTTCACTTCCTCATGGGTGTTCATGTGCCCGCCCGTGCGGCAGTTGAGATGACCGAAGTCGATGCACGGCAGCAGGCGGTCATCGGCAGCCACCAGCTCGCAGACCTCCTCGGCAGTGCCGAGCACGCTCTTTTTGCCCATGGTTTCCAGGCAGACCGCGCAGCCGGTCAAGTGCGCCTCATCCAGCGCACGCAGGATGTTTTTTACGTTTTCGTGTGAGTTGCGCATAGCGCGGTCACGGGTCAGCTTGCCCTGACCGCCGCAGTGCACGACCATGCGTGTTGCGCCAAGCGGCACAGCCAGCCGCGCGGTCTCCAGCACATAACCGACGTTTTTCTCCATGCGCTCGCTCTCCTCGGACGAGAGATTGATGAAATACGGCGCATGAATGCTCATCTGAATGCCGTGCTGCTTGGCTGCCGCACCGATTTTGAGGGCGGTCTCCTCGCCGCAGCGCACGCCGCGTCCGCACTGATACTCAAACGCGGTCAGTCCCATCTGTGCGAGCCATGCAGGCGCATCCTCGCTTTTCTTGAAGCCTGCGGCGGCAAACGACTCCGAGTTGCCCGCAGGACCGAATTTCGGCTCAGCCATGATGTGCTCTCGCCTCCATTCTGCGCCGTCCGCGCGCGATAAAGCCGCGCTCAAGCTGATAGCGCACATTGATCCAGAAAAACCGGCGGTCGAGTGTTTCGACGTAGCAGGTCAGCGCGCCTGCGCGGTTGCCGCCGAACACGTCGGTGAAAATCTGGTCGCCGATGACGGCAATCTCGCGCATGGACAGGCCAAGCCGGTTTGCCGCCTTGTGGAAGCCGCGCGAAAACGGCTTTCCGGCATGGCTGATATAGCCCACACCGAGCGGCTCGCAGAACTTGCCTACCCGCTCGGGATGGTTGTTGGAGAACACCAGCACAGCGATGCCGGCATCCTTCAGCCGATCGACAAAGGTGTACAGCGTCTCGGGCGGCAGAGCGGCCTTGTGGGATGCCATTGTGCCGTCCAGATCGACCAGCACGCCGCGTACGCCGTGGGCAGTCAGCACCTCCGGCGTAATATCGTAAATCGAATCAAATACATAATCGGGAATCAGTTTGCTCATTCATACACTCCTGTTAATACCCGTATTCTAATTTAGCGTAATGCTACATATAGTGTAATGGAATTTATTCAAAAAGTCCAGAAAAGATAATTTTATCGCAAAGGAGTCGATCCATAATGGTCTATACGAAAAACCTTATTCTGGTATGCACCGGACGCGACACGACGAAAGCCGCTTCGCTCGGCATGCCGGTTTTGCAGCTTTGTCTTGGCATTTCGCAGTCCGGGGCGCTGCAGCGGCTCAAGGTGTCCGCGGTGCAGCGGCACTGCCTGCTCGGCGTGACCGACCCGCCGCAGGCTATCAACTTCTGCAGCGCCGAGCGCATTGCTGCCGATCTGGTTTTCGAGGCGCGGCGCACGGAAGCGCCCGGCGTATTCGCAGATTTTGAGCACGACACGCCGCTGAACCGCCGCCTGCTGACCGCATTCGACGAAGCACTGTACGATGCGGATATCCCGCTGTATGTGCCGTTCGAATGCGGACGCACGCTGTCGCACGCGATACTCACGGTTTCCACCGCGATTTCAGGCGGCAGTCTGACCGAGTACATTTCCTCCCTGCAGGGCATTTACAGCGCTGCGCGGATTGCCGCGTTTCTGCAGCCGGTTTCGCAGGATTTCACCCTGCCGTCACCCACGCCGAACGGCGTTTCACTCAGTGCCGCAGCAAGAGCCGCGCTGCTCGCGCAGACCGGCGCACAGCCGTTCTTTTCGCGCGAGCTGTGCGCGAAATACTTCACCTACATGAATGCAGACGGACAGGCACACTTTGTCCTGTACGATGATGATTCCACGCTGGCGGCCAAGCTGGCGCAGCTGGCAGGCTGCGGCGTGCAGAACGTGTTCGCGCTGTTTCCGGATGCGGCAGGGCTGCTGAAGCCGCAGGCGTAAGGCAGCACTGCACAATTAGGACTACGGCGCTTTGCGGAAATTTTGTGCCCTGACTTTATAGCGGTCCCTTGTGCAGGCTCCGGTCGCGCTGCCGCTGATTCTGCGGTAATACAGCAAGTATTACCGCAAAACCGCACCTCGTCAGTGCACAAAATCCACTCACAAATCGCTCTTGTTTAATCATGCAGTATTGCCTTAATCCGTCGTGATATGCGCGGTCGCGGCGCGTGTCAGCTTGATGAGATCCGCCGGTGTACATTCGATCTGGAAGCCAATCTTGCCCGCAGAGACCATCACGGTCGGAACATTGTTCACGCTCTCGTCAAACACGGTCGGGAACGCCTTTTTCATGCCGACCGGCGAGCAGCCGCCGCGTACATAGCCGGTAAGGCCCAACAGTTCCTTGACATGCACCATCTCGACCGACTTTTCGCCTGCCGCCTTGGCTGCTTTTTTCAGGTCAAGCTCCTTTGCGACCGGAATAACGAATACATGAAAGCCGCCCGATTTGCCACGTGCAACCAGCGTCTTGAATACCTGATCGGGGTTCTGACCGAGCAGCTCCGCAACCGAAACACCGTCTACGGCGTCCTTGCCGTGCGGGTATTCGTGCGGCTTATAGGCGATCTTGTGCTGCTCGAGCACACGCATTACATTTGTTTTATCCGAAGCCATATTGTTCGCTCCCATCTGCAATTTATACAAATATTATAGACTTCACTTGTGCGATATGCAAGGGAATATCGGAATTGAAAATTGAGAATGAAGAATGGAAAATTATCGCGGCGGTTGAATCAATACGTCGTTTGTAAATTCATTTGCACTCGTATACCCGCAGGGGCGAACAGTGTTTGCCCAAGTCATCGTTAAATGGGTGCGGGAGCACACTGTGCTCCCCTGCGGGGTAGATTGTACAAACATTGGACAACTGCGGTACCCATTTTACCCGCCATTCATTCTCCATCCTCCATTATCCATTCTCAATTCAAAAAGGGAACCGAAATCGGTTCCCTTTTTGCTTACTGCTGCGGATTTTTCTTATGGAAGTTAAACTTGGGCAGCTTGATTTTCTTAAACAAGCCGGAAAGGCGGGAAGCGACGCTGTCGGTCAGCGAATAGTAAACCGGGGTGATAAACAGCGTTGCGATGGTGGAGATAACCATACCGGTCATCATAACAACACCCATCGGCTTCATCATCTCGGAGCCTTCGCCGCTGGAGCATACCATCGGCACAAGGCCGAGGATAGTGGTCATAGCGGTCATCAGCACCGGACGGACACGGCGCGGACATGCGTTCAGAATAGCCGTATTCTTATCCTCACCGCGCTGACGGCGCTGCAGGGTATAGTCGATCAGCACGATGGACGAGTTGACGACTGTACCGGCCAGAATGATAACACCGAGCAGTGCGACCATGGAAACATGATTTCCGGTCGGCCACAGCAGGATCATCGAGCCAAGCAGACCGATCGGCAGGATCAGCATGATTGCAATCGGCAGCGAGAACGAGTTGAACTGCGTTGCCAGAATGAAATATACCAGCAGGATTGCCACCGCAAGGGCCAGCATCAGCGTACCGGTGGTCTCCGCGATCTGTGAAGCAGCGGTATCGCCTTCGCCGACCTCTACGCCGTCCGGCAGCTCGTACTTGGCAACAATGTCGTCAACGGCCGCCTTAATGGCATTGCTGTCACCGGATTCGCTTTCACCGGTGATGGTTACGGTCTCCTTCTGGTTCTTGCGCACGATGGACTGCGGGCTGAGCTCGGTGTAGACATCCGCCACCATGGACAGCGGTACGGTGCCGCCGGTCATGGTCGGAATCTGCATGGAGCGCAGTGCGTCCAGACTGGTTGCTACATCCTCGTCACCGGCAACGGTAACGTCGTATTCCTCACCGTTCATGCGGAGCGTGGTTGCGGTCGAGCCGGTCAGCTCACCACGAACCAGACCGCCAATGGTGGCCGCATTCAGACCGAAGCGAGACGCATTCTCGCGGTTGATCTTAACGGCAACACGCGGGGTCTGCTCGCCTGCCGAGGACTCAACATTGATGGCATCCGGCAGGGCGCTGATCTGGTTTGCCAGATCGTCTGCCGTCTCAGCCAGCTGGTCGTAGTCATCGCCGGTCAGCTCAACGCTGATATCCGAATCCGTGGACATCGACATGGTGCTGCTGGTCGAAACCGTCAGTTCACAGCCTGCAATATCCTGCAGGTCATGGCGCAGCTGCTTGGCGATATCCGCTGACGAACGGTCACGCTGATCGAGATCTACCAGCGAAATGGTAACGCTTGCGCCCGAGGACGAGGACATGATCGAGGTCGAAGAACCGGTCGAGTAGTAGATCTGCTCCAGCTCCGGGATGGTATCAACTGCGATGGCCGCAATGCGGTCCTCGATGGCGGCAGTGTCCTCCATAGTCGAACCGTTCGGCATGGAAACCGTAACACTCACCTCACCCTCATCCATCTCCGGGATGAGCTCCATGCCCGCCTGGCTGACGCTGAGCACGCTGACAATACAGATGACAACGGTCAGCGCGACGCCTGCCCAGCGGTGGGTGATCAGGAAATTCAGCGAACTGCGGTATGCACGCGACAGCGGCTTTTCGGTGATCGGCGTTGCGCCCGAGCCCTGCGGCTTGATGCTCTGCTGCTTGGTGCCGCCGAGCAGGAAATAGCACAGCAGCGGCACGAGCGTGATGGAAATGATCAGCGAGCTGAGCAGCAGCGCTACGATGGTGATACAGAATTCCTTGAACATCATGCCGGCCATGCCGCCGGAGAGTGCGATCGGCAGGAATACGGCGACCGTGGTCAGCGTGGAGGCGATAACTGCACCGATGACCTCGCCGGTGCCCTTGGTGCAGGCCTCCAGACGGTCGTAGCCGTCCGCTCGATAGGTAAAGATGTTCTCCAGAACAACGATGGAGTTATCCACGATCATACCTACGCCGAGCGTGATACCGCCGAGCGACATCATGTTCAGCGTAATGCCCAGCACGTTCATAATCAGGAACGTAAACAGGATACAGCACGGCATTGCGATGGTAACAGCCATGGTCGCGCCGAAGTCGCGCAGGAAAAGGAACAGCACGATCACGGCGAACAGCACGCCCATCCAGATGTTCTGAATAGCGTTATCAACCGTCATGTTGATATAGTCGGACTGATCCATAACGATATTCCACTGCAGGGAATCGTTGCTCTTGAGCAGGGAGTCAAACTCAGCCTTGGCCAGTTCGGCAATCTGCGCCGTATTGGAGCCGGACTGCTTGTTGACCGACAGGATGATACACTCCTCGCCGTCAACCTTGGAGATGGCGTCCTGATCCTTCGGCTGCATGGAAACATCCGCAATCTGGCTCAGACGGACCGTGCCGCCTGCCGGAAGTGAGATCAGAGCGTTCTTAACATCATCAATGGACGAATACTCGCCGTCCGTGCGGACAGCCAGCGTCTGCGAACCGTTATCCAGATCGCCGCCCGGAATGGCGATGTTGTCCGCGCCGAGCTGCTGACCGATGGACGAAATGGTCAGGTTGTAGCCCTTCAGGCGGGAGGCGTCCGTGTGGACTGCGATCTCCTGCTCGTAGCCGCCCGAAATATCAACAGACGCTACGCCGTCCAGACGCTCGAGCGCCGGCTGAATCTCGTCCTCGGCGATGGACTGCAGAGAAGCCAGATCGTTGCCGCGCAGCGCCACCGAAACGACCGGCATGGAGTCAATATCAATCGACATAACGGTCGGGTCGGATGCGTCATCCGGCAGCTGGCTCTTTACCTGTGCAACCTTGTCGCGCAGGTCGGTCATTGCCTGATCCATATCGGTATCATTCGTAAACCGGATGACCAGCATAGCCATATTCTCGGACGAGGTGGACTGGAGCGTATCCAGACCGGACAGACCCGCTACCGCACCCTCGAGTTTTTTGGTTACCTGCTGCTCGATATCCTCCGGACCGGCACCCGGGTAAGTAGCGTAAACAACCGCTGCCGGAACCTCCATGGACGGCATGAGCGCCAGCGGCAGGTTCTGGAAGCTGTAAAAACCAAACACAACGACCAGTATGTACAGCAGGATGGTCATTACATGGTGTTTGATAAAGGTTTGTGCGAATTTCATGCGCGCTTAGCCCTCCCCGCCGTCTGCGGCGTCCGAGGTGACGACATGCACGGCTGCACCGTCCGACAGATAGGACTGACCCTTGGTAACAACCCGGTCGCCCGCCTTGAGGCCGGAAACGATCTCGGTCGAATCCTTGGTAACCAGTCCGGTAGTGACGGTAACGCGGGTTGCGGCAGTGCCGTCCGCATTTACGGTGAACACATACTGCTCGTTGTTGTTGCCGGTCAGGATGGACTCGGTCGGCACGGAAATCGTGCTTGCGCGGCGGTCGGTATAGAAGGTGACGGTAGCAAACGCGCCGATCGGCGGCTTGGTGCCGGACGGCAGAGAAACCGAAACGTCATACAGATTGGTCTGTGCATTCGCAGCCGCCGGCAGCGTGCTGACCGTACCGTTCATCGACTCCTTGGAGACAGCGGAAACCGTGACGCTTGCGGTATCGCCGACCTTGATGCCGGTGAATACGTCCTCAGCGACAGAAACCTGCACCTCAACCGCACCGTTCTCGGCAATAACCACGCTCGGCTGCGCCGAGGAGGCCATGCCGCCGCGGTCTACGTTTACAGCCGTAACCGTACCCGAGCACGGAGCGGTTACCGTGCCAAGGCTTGCCTGCTTGTTGATCTGGTCCATAGACGCCTGAATCTGCGCCAGAGACGCGGACTGCTGGGCCTCAGCCTGCGCGACACCTGCCTGCGCCTGCGTCAGTGCCTGCTTAGCCTTGGTCAGATCCTGCTCGGCAGCCGCACCGGCTTCGAGCAGTGCTTCCGTGTTGCTGACCGCCAGTTCCGCCTGCTCCACACCGACCTTTGCCGATTCAATCGCACGGTCGGTTGCGGTCTTTGTGGCGCTGTAGGATTGCTGCAGCGAGCTCATCGTCGAGGTAACCGTCGAGGTATCCACCGTAAACAGGGTCTGACCCTTGGATACGGTGTCGCCTTCGCTGACGTTCAGCGTCTGCACCTGACCCGCCAGCAGCGGGAACACCTGCACCTCATTGACGGCGGCAATCTTGCCATTCAGCGTATACTCCGAGCTCATCGCACCCGAGGTAACATCGGTTACCTCAACCGCAGTGCTGTTTGAGCTTTCCTCCTCGGTTTCCTCTTCCTTGCCGCAGCCTGCACACAGTACCATCGCACCGGCCAGCAGCGCCGCAAGGATTCGTTTGCTATTGCTCATCGGGGTCCTCCAATTCATTATACATATCTGCTATATTCGCAAAAACGGTCAGCTTATCAAGTTGTTGCCGTAATTACACCGCGTTTTGCCCACTGATAGGTGTTGTAGGCGGTCAGCAGATCAATACGCGCTGCAACCTCGGTCTCCTGTGCGGTGGTGAAGGTATCAAGCGCATCCGTGTACGCCATCTTGGAGATCATGCCGCGCGTGTACTGCACCTGGCTGACCGTAAACGTCTTTTGCGCCTGTGCGAGATCGGCATCCGCCGCAGCAAGTGCGGTCTGCTTCTCCTGCAGGTCGGTATACAGCTTGCGGAAGGAAGCGGTCGTGCTCTCCTTCTGTGCGTCGCGATCGATCTTGGCTGCCTGATAAGCATACAGCGTGTTGGTCTTGTTGTTCTCGTAATCGTCGGACGCGGTCTGCATTGCGTACTCCTTGGAGTAGATCGCATAGCTGTTCTTGAGCGCCTCGGCAAGATCCTTGTTATAATCAATGGCGGTGACCTGCTCGGCGGTTACGACCGGAAGATCGCTCGTTTCGATCTGGGTACCGGTGGTATAGCCGCACTGGATAGCGAGCGTGTTGGTCAGCGCCTCTACCTGCGTGGTCAGCGATGCCTTGCTGGCAACGGCACTCTCACGCTGTGCCTGCAGGCTCTTGAGCGTATTTACACCGGTCATGCCCAGCTTTACCTGCTTCTGCACAGTCGCAATGTTGCGGTCAAGCTGCTGAATGCTGCGGTTTGTCTGGTTGAGCGTATACTTCATGCCGCGCAGAGAAATGTAGGTGTTTTCCGCACTCAGGCAGATCTCATCGGCTGCATTCTGCATCTGACGGCGGGTGTGATCGACCGTTTTCTCCTGATCCTCCTCTGCGTCGTCCTCGTCGTCGTCGAGATTCCTGTACGAAGCCTCAGCGGCTGCCAGATTGCGCTGCAGGATGGAAATCTGGCTCTCAAGCGTCTTGCGCAGACCGGCGTTTTCCTTTTTGCTGGCATCCAGACTGTTCAGCGTTTTCTGCAGCTCCTTAATCTGCTTCTGGTAGGACGAAATCTGCTCGGAAAGCTGGAAATAGCTTTCGATGTACTGGTCGCTTACATCGGTCTTTTCCGCGCTGAGCACGGTGTTGTTGTTCGCCTTGATGGTGACGTTGTTCTGGCGGACGGTCTCCTCCAGCTTGTCAAACGTCAGCTTAACCGGCGCCGTTGGCTGGGTCTGGGTGGTGCCGGTGGTGTTCGTCGCGGTCTTGGTATCGGCGGCAAACGCCGGTACGACCATGCCGCACAGCAGAGCGGCAGAAAGACCGGCTGCAATGGTTCGTTTCATATTGTTTTCTCCCTTCTGATGAGACACTACCGCACAATTAAAGCTGCGGCGCTTTACGGAAATTATGCGGTACTGCCTTATGCGGCTGCGGTGGTGATAAGTACGCCTTCCTTGGCCCATTCGTACTGGTTATATGCGGTATACAGCGACAGATACGCGCTTTCCACATTCAGCTTTGCGGTCGTTACGGCATCCTGCGCCTGCTGATACGCCAGCTTGGAAATGATGCCCTTCCTGTACTTCACGGTCGCGGTTTTCAGGTCAAGCTCCGCCTGTGCCTGTGCGGTTCGCTTGGCTGCCAGAGTCGTCCGGCAGTCCTTGACGGTCTTGTAGGTGCTGTCGAATGCAGCCACTACCGACTCCTTGGCCGCCGCCAGTGCGTCCTCAGCGGACTTGACCGCCTCGGCGGTACCGCTGATGTTCTTGTCGTACGAGTTGTACGCGCTGCGCACAGCGTCCTGCTTCTGCCAGATGAGGAAGCTGTTCTTCTGCGCCTGCTCCAAATCCTTATTATAGGACATCTTATCCAGATTGCCCTCGTACAGCGTTTCAAAGTCGGCCGGCATCACGATGGTGTTCGCGTCCAGACCGCACATCAGCGCAACGCTCGAACCGAGGTTTTCGCGGGTGGTCTCCAGTGTGTCGATAGACTGCGCCAGCTTGTCGCGCTGATGCTGCACCGTGTCAAGCTGCAGCTGCCCAATCATGCCGAGTTTTCTCTGAGTTTTCAGCACAGCCAGATTGCGGTCCAGCTGTGTGAGCGTTACCTGCAGGTTTTCCTTGGTGTAGCCCAGATTTTTAATGGTAATCAGCATGGTCTGTGCACCGAGCGCCAGCTGACCAGAGACGTTTTTCGCCTGCTTGCGCAGCGTGTACGCCGCGTCATCCAGCTGGGACAGCATGGCCATTGCCTGCTGCATGCCGCTGACGGCGTTCTGGTTCAGGCTGGTCTGGTAATCCTCTAATACCTTTAACTGTGCCGCATAGGTCTTATAAAGATCACTGGTCGTATCCAGTCCATCCATGGCCGTTTTCATATTCTCAATCAGCGCAGCGTAGATTGCTATCTCGCTCTCACCGGTCGCACTGGACGCCGAACCCGACATATACGAGCTGCTGTCCAGCGAAGCTGCCGTTTTATTCAGCATTTTCACCGTGTTATTGTCGCTCTCCACCGTACGCTTGACGCCCAGCAGACCCATTTTCTTGACGGTATAAGCCGCCGGTTTGCTCTGCGCGGTGCTCGTCCCGGTCTGCGACGCTGCCGGTTGTCCGGTGCTTACCGCGCCTGCAGGCCATACAAATCCGGCGCACAGCACCAGAGACAGCAGTGTGCGCTTCCAGTTTGCTTTCATATAGGCTCCTTTCTCACAACAATTCCCTTGTGATAATGCTGGTGTGAATGTATTCGATGCTCTGCCGCGGCGACTCTCCGGTACGCAGTGTATGCGCCAGCACTTCGATCGCGCGCGTCGTCTGCGCCGAAAAATCCTGATCGACGATGAAATCCAGCCGTCCGTCCTCCAAATACTGGCGCGCATGCGGCGTCAGATCGTGACAGACAACGTGAATGCGCCGATTGGGCTTTGCGCGCTCGAGCGCGTCCATACAGCCGCGCACGGACTCGTTTGCCATATAAATACCGCGCAGACGCGGGTTCTGCCGCACCTGCTGCAGTACGCCGTCGTAGGTCAGCTCGTACTGCTCGACACTCTCGATGACGTTGACGTTTACGTTATCATCAAAAATCTCGTGCAGGCGGTCAAGGAAGCCGCGCACACGCAGTCCGTGCGCCGTGAATTCACGGTTGCCGGTAACGACGAGCACATCCTGTCCCTCAACGTACGGTGCAAGCAGTCCGGCGGCAATCCGGCCGGATTTGACCATGTTCTGTCCGATATGATACAGGCGGCGGCTCTGCCGCACATCCGAGTCGCAGGTAACGACCGGAATGCCGATTGCGACCAACCGGTCGATCTCCTCACTCATTGCTACCGTGTCCGGCGCGGTGACAATGAGACCATCAATGCCGCGTTCCTCCATGCGTCCGATGGCCTCGAAATACGCACGGTGCGAGCGGTTTTTCAGCTCCTCCACCAGCACATTTACATCATTTAATCCGCGGTTGTGTACAGCCACGCGAATGCCCTCGCGCATCCGGCGGATGAAAAACGCATCCCAGCTCGGCAGGATTACGCCGATGCGGAACGCGCCGTGTCCCGCACGGGCGGCCTGCCGCTGCGACGGCGTTTTGTAGCCGTATTCGCTGATTATTTTCTGCACGCGCTCCCGCACTTCCGGCGCTACATTCGGTCGGCCGTTTACAACTCGGTCCACTGTTCCACGCGATACGCCGCACTGCTCTGCGATCCACTGTGCAGTTACCTTCATAAGATATTCTCCTTTTCAGGCATCCATGTATCCTCTTTTATCCCTAAAAGACACATTTTTGCCACAATACGTTCATATTTTATCATAGTGCAGTAAAGCGCACAAGCGTTTCACCGCATTTTAGACACCAACGTGCAATGTGTTGCATTTTCCTGTGCATTTTCTATTTTAGCACAATGCACGGATATTTTGCACGATTTTTTTGCGCTCCGCTTTGCTATTTTTCACCAAACAGAAGCCCCAAAATTGGGCGGTGCGCTGAAAAATACGCTGCACCCTTGAAGCACACCCGCAAGTGGTTTATAATAGAATCACCTTATATAAAAGGAGAGAATTCCAATGGGCATTTTGAAAATTGGCGTTGTAGGCTGCGGCCGAATCGGCAAGCTGCA
>ENA-ORUQ01001387-ORUQ01001387.1-human-gut-metagenome-genome-assembly--contig:-NODE-1387-length-23369-cov-9.708759_pt1 | contig 23369 bp, 25 predicted proteins | sample MGYA00242081_ERZ509211 | MGnify/ENA primary metagenome ERZ509211 (study PRJEB26280, sample SAMEA2338785) | human gut metagenome | biome: human gut; feature: human-associated habitat; material: faeces...
CCACGGCACTGATCTCCGCAGCACGGACAGACCGGGGAATGGTCTGGTCGAACACTTTGATTTTGCTGCCGTAGGCACCTCGAATCAAATTGTCGATCTGCTGCCCGTAGTTGGTGCGGTTGTCCGTCATAGTCAGCAGAATGCCCTCAATTTTTAGTTTCGGGTTGATCTGCCGCCGGACTTTTTGGACGGTCTGCAAAAGCTGTTCCAAGCCCTTCGCAGACAGGTACTGCGCCTGCACCGGAATCAGGGTGGTGTCCGCTGCTGCCAAGGCATTGACGGTCAGCATCCCAAGGGAAGGGGTGCAGTCCAACAGAATGAAATCGTAGTCGTACTTCGCACCTTCCAGCACTTGTTTGAGCATCTTTTCCCGGTTCATGCAGTTGACGAGAGACACTTCCAGCCCTGCCAGTTCGATGTTCGCCGGAATCAGGTCAACGCCCTCTGCATGGTGCAGAACGCCCTCGCCGGGCTGGATGGGCTGGTCATTCATGGCTTTTGCCATCAGGGTAGAAAGGGTGGTGGGCAGTTCATCCGGCTGCTGCCAGCCCATGCTAATGGTCAGGCTGCCCTGCGGGTCGGCATCCACCAACAGAACTTTTTTGCCCTCCATTGCCAGCCCGATGCCCAGATTTTCACAGGTGGTGGTCTTGCCGGTGCCGCCTTTTTGATTGGTGACTGCAATAATCGTAGCTTTCTTTGCGATAACATCACCCCGCCTTCGGTGAACCACGCGCAAAGTCGTGGTTCGTCTTGTTCTGATAGTAGAGGTTCATGGTGGTGGGCGCATTGTAGAGCATCGCCAGCAGATACTGCTTCATGTTCCGAACCGGGGCAGTGTTTTCTGCCAGTGAATCCAGCACAAAGCGGATATGGTCGGCATTCAGTTTTTTCAGCCGACTGCGTACCACCTCGGTAGGCTTGTCATCTCCTGCGATCCGCAACATCTTGCGTTTGGTGGAACAGGTGTCCACAAGCATGTCTACGATCTGATAGATGGTGTCCTCATCATCCGGGCAGAGCCGGAGCAGGAGGTCTATCTCCAATGCCTGACAAAAATAATCCTCAAGCTGCTCCCGGATGCCCCCGGAATAGATAGGGTCAGGATCGTTCCACTCTGTTTTATTCTTATCAGTCTTATTTGCTTGCGGTTTTGGCTGTTCCAGAATTGTGCTTTCGGCAGCACCAGAATTGCTGTTTGGGCAATTCTGTACTTGCGCTTTGGGCAAGCCGGAGGAAAAATCCTTGACGTAGATCAGGCTTGGTCTGCCCAGCCCACGACGTTTGCGCTCGATGAGGTCGAGCTGCTCCAATTCCCGGAACAGCTTGACCGCCTTGTGTTCGGCTCAACAGAGGGATTCCTGTACTTCCCGGCCTGTGTAGATGATATACACTCGCCCCTGCTCGTCCAGCCAGCCGTTCTTTGCAGATAGGCTCATGCGGTCCAGCAGAATGCCGTACAGTGTCCGGGCATCGGTGGAGATCTGCCGGAAACGGTGGTCTTGGAACAGTGCTTTGGGGATGCGGAAGTAGGAGAACAATTCGCCCGACTGACCATAGAAATAATCCAGCGTCATTTGGTGTGTCCTCGGATTTTCAACTGTGAGTGCTCCTTCATGTGGAAAACTTCCCTCCTTCTGTTTCAAGTAGTTATTCTACTAAGAATAATTACCGAAAGAATAATCTTTGCATCTAAGCAAAAAGGACTGCCTCACATACATTTCGTTGTGGAGCAGTCCTGTCTGTTTAGTATGTAATGGTCATTGCACCCTCGTGGCAGTCCTGTGCATAAGTGCGGAGCAGGTCAAGGTGCTTTGAGGATTTTCGGACAATACCCGTTGCACGGTCGCCGGACATAAACTCAACGACTGCCAGCCGAGGAATCGTCAATGTACCACGAATTTTGAATCCTACAAGGATCTTCTGATTGCACCATCGCTGGATGCTTTGTGCAGAGTAGCCGGTCAGTTCCGAAACTTCCGGGGTGGTCAGCAGATCATCATATCCAACCGTGAGCTTTTCCCACATGGTATACAGCCCTGTTTTTTCCGGCTCTGTAAAATTGAAGCGTATAATCTCTGCGGCAGACTTGTCCGGGTGCCGTTTGGAGCAGCCGTTCTTTCCGATATAAAAGCCCGTTGGCACTTTATACTTTTCGGGATGATCTTCACGGTCACACAAGTAGGTGATCACATCGTGGGTCGCAATATGGTATTTGCGTGTTTTCTTTCCTGTATTGATACACGGAACGAGACCGAAATCCAGAAGGTACTTTGCGTGTTGCTTGTTGATGCGGGCAACACGGTAGAACTGGTCTTTCGTCATTCCGTTGGGGTATTCTTCGAGAATTTTATAGCACTCTAACAGCGTTCTCATATTCATCCATCCTTTGCTGCTTTGATTTGGTCAGCGTCAGAAGGCAACATATTGTATGGATGGATTTTGGCTCCCGGAATCTCTCTCGCCCGTTCTCTCCAACGGGCATAAAATCTCTCCCAATTCTCTCCAAACGGCTGATTTTTCTGCGTTTTGGAAAGTGGGTTCAAATCCGCACAGAGCCTAGTGATTTGGGATCTTGATGAAATTTTGAGCGTAAATTCGATGGTTCGTATCTTCTGGCAAAGTGGGCTAATTCCCTCTATCTTCCACCAAGTACCATGAAGCAGGAAAAACTCGAAATCGTTTTGTCCTTAACCGGGCACGTGGGTTCGAATCCCACCATCTCCGCCAACAAAAGGCACCAGCTCAGGCTGGTGCCTTTTTTGCGGCCAAGATGGTGCGGATGAGAACAGGGCGGCGGTCCGCAGACCGCAAGCAATCAGCCCTGCGGGCTGTTGCTTAGCCCGCGGGAGAATACCCACCATCTCCGCCAGAAGTCGCAGATTCAAACGAATCTGCGACTTTTTCTTTTGCATCAAGCAGAGAAAGACCGCTTTTGCTTCATCACAGTATGCTTTATCGATATTCGCCAAAAAAGAAGACTGGATTTCTCCAGCCTTCCAAAAGGATGTATCAATAATTTTTGCTCAGAATCTTCTCAAGCGTGTCCGCAAACCTGGCATCCTGCTCTTTCGTCCGCTTTGGGCTCCCCTTGGGGTGCTTTCCGGCACGGAGGAGCTTTTTGTTTTCGTATCGCCGCAGCATAAGAGCGTCTATGTTGTCGGCGGTGTATTCCAAACCATTCTGGTTCAGCACCCGGGCACACTTGGCAAGGCACATACTCGCCAGCCCGTAGTCCTGCGTCACAACCACATCCCCCGGTTTTACCCGGTTGACGAGGGCAAAGTCTACGCTGTCCGCTCCTTTGTCGAACACCAGCGTCTGCGCACTTTCCCGCTCAATCTGGTGAGCGGTGTCGCACAGGATGATGACAGGAACGCTGAACCGCTTTGCGATTTGCAATGTCAGGTCCACCACCGGGCAGCCGTCTGCATCAATCAAAATGGTCATGTGTGTTCCTCCATCGCCCACTGAAAGGCTTTCGCCGTGCGCAGGTCGGCGTCTTTGAAATGCCCGCCGCTGTTCCATTCAAGGGTGCAGTCTGCGCCACGCTCTGCAAGTCGGCTGTGCAGGGTGCGGATATTATCACCTACTGCAGCCATGACGATGTTTTTCGTGCGCTCTTCCTTGTCGCCAAGGCTCAGATAAATGTGCTGCGTCTGTATCTGGCGCTGCTGTTCAAACTCCATCCAGTCCGGGAACCACACCGAGGGCGAGGCGGCAGCGATACCATAGAACAGATCAGTCTGGGTGGATGCCCACAAAGCAAACAGTCCGGCCAGTGAGTAGCCACCCAGAATGATTTTGACGTTTTCCGGGAGATTGAACTGCTGCTTCAGCGTGGGAATGACCCGCCCTGTCAGAAAGCGCAGGGTGTCCGCAGCATTGCCGCCAAACCCCTGCTTCCCCCACACGGCAGGGGCTTCCCACGGAGAAAGTGCATCGTTCCAGCTTTCCACGGGCACGGCCGCAAACAAAAAGTGGTGCGCACTCTGTGCAATAGCGGCGATCTCGCTTTCCATGCTTTGCAGCTCGTGCTCGCCTGTCATTTGGAGCAGAAGGTATTCTGCATGGGCTTCGCCGTAAATGCGGCAAGGTTTGCTCCCGATTTGCATTGTCTGTGCGGTCATTGCAGCAGCCTCCCGAAAAGATTTGATAAGCCCAGTATAGCAACTGAAAAATCATTTTGCAATTCAAAAGGCGTTCGTGGGCATCGGCCATATCTGCAAAATGGTACAGTTGTTCATCGTCCGTGTTTCACGTTTTTCTCAAAAAATTAAAAGTGCGAACAAAAATTTTGTTAAAATGTATTGCATATAATTTTGGGTTAATGTATAATAATTTTGTGAACATTCGCCTGCTGCTTTGATGTGAGAGGGCTATCCTATGAAACATTTGCAGAAGCTTGTTACCATTGTCCTCGCATTTGTTTTGGCGTTGAGCCTCAGCCTGACTGCCTTAGCAGAAGAAGACTATGGGCAGGAAGTTACGGGAAATGATAATCTGTTCCAGAATAATGAAGCCAAAACTACATTCAGCGTCGTTGCAGTACCGGCAAATCTTTCTGCAACAGTTCCTCTCAATGTCACTTTTGCAGTCAAACGCAATGGTGATTTTGTTTGTCCAGAGGGCTATGCAATTACCAATACGGGCTCTGAAATTTTTCATGTTTCGGATATCCGCGTAACCATGCTCGATGCAACATATTCTTTTGTAGAGAGTGATGAGAATTTGCAGGATCGGCAGATTTATCTGACGATGACTGGAACAAATCCGGGCATGATGAGTCCTATTTCGGATACTATTACCTTTGTGTCTGGGAGTGATAATACAAAACAATCGTTTGGGACAGAGCCCACGACATATAACACCTGGAATGTCGATCAGGGCGGAAAAATTGAATTTGAGTTTAAAGGAAAAGTGAATGGCATCAGTGCGGAGTGGGCCGAAAAGCAGGAACTCTTCACGATTGCGTATACCATAGAGCCAGGCGAGATATATGGGCCAAATCCAAAAGGATAAACTGTTTCCACCGGAGCGGGGGCTCGCCCGCCCCGGTGTTTTTATCGTTTGAGAAAGTGGGTGCATTGGATGCGGGAGTATCACAAACGAGTCCTCCTTGGCCTGAAATTTCTCCTGTCCCGTGGGCTTCCGCTGGTGCTGGTTTCTGCCGCGACGGCAGGTGTTTTCCTGCTGAAGACGCCGAACAGCGCAAAGCAGGCCTCTGCTCCGGGAGCCCGTGACCCCAATGCAACGGTAGGTCAGTACGAGGGAAAATCGGAGGCGGAGATTCAGGCAGGACTGGACAAAGTCGTGCAGGAAGGGATGTTCAACATCTCCATCAACCCGGATATCCGGATGACCAGCGGCAGAGCGGAAGCGGAGCTGCGGGTGGAAAATATTCCGGCCAATCACCATCTGATGAGCGTCACTCTGAGCCGGGATGATACCGGGGAGGTGCTGTATGCCTCCGGCCTCATAGAACCGGGATATCACATTCAGGCGGTGCCGCTGGAGACAGTCCTGCCCGGCGGCAGCTATACGGCAACAGCACTGTTTACAGCATACGATCTGGAAACGGAACAGCCCGCCGGACAGGCTGCGGCAAGAGTCCGGATCACAGTAGCAAAGTGAGAAAACGAGCCATTTACAGCTGTACTTGTAAATGGCTCGTTTTTGTTGATGTTATTGCCCTCTCGCGATCTCCTGCAACTTCCGCTGATCCAGCACCTCCACGCCGCCGCGGTAGAGGCGCACCCAGCCCTCCTGCGCAAAATATTTCAGCAGGCGGCTGACCACCTCGCGGGCGGAGCCCATATAGCGGGCCATCTGGTCGTGGGTCATGCGGACATTGCTGCCGCCGGTCTTGGCCAGCTCGTCGGTGAGGAAGATGGCAAGGCGGCGGTCGGCGCTCATAAACAGAATTTGCTGCATCGTCCACATGGTATCAGAGAAGCGCTCCGCGGTCATCTGGTAGGCAAAGCAGCGGACGTGAACATTCTGCTGCATCAGGCGGCGGAACGTTCCTGCGCCGATGCAGTAGGCCTCGGTGTCCTCCTCGGCGTCGATGTACAGATCAAAATTGACCGAATCCATGACACAGGAGGCCGAGAGGATGCAGACCTCCCCCGGGAAGAGGCGGTAAAGGGTCACATCCCGGCCATCCTCGGAGAGGAGATAGGCTCGCAGCTGGCCGGTGCGGAGGAGCAGGATGCCCACGCAGTTTTCCACGGGGCTGTGCACCCGCTCCCCTTTTTTGTACTTGACCGGCCGGGTGGTGCGGCAGAGAAACTCCTGCTCCTCCGGGGTCAGCTGCTCCCAGAACGGGAAGCCGCAGGCCAGGCAGTCCGGGCAGACAGGGGACTTTTTATCCAATTCCGGCATGATTCATCCTTTCCGCAGGGCCTTGGCGGCCTCGCTGCCCGCAAGGGCACCCTCGTACACGGCCTTGGCGACCTGCAGCAGGCCGCCGGTGCAGTCGCCTGCCGCGTAAAGGCCGGGCAGAGTGGTCATCATGTGCTCATCGGTGACGATGCGGTTCCCGTCCACTTCGGCCCCCAGCTTGCGGGCCAGAGCGGTGCTACCTGCCACGCCCAATGCGACGAACACGCCATCCAGTGCCACAGTCTCGCCGCCTGCCAGCTGGACGCCGGAGACCCGCTGTTCGCCCAGAATGGCTTCTACTTTTTCGGGGCGGACAGCCACTTCTGCCGGGAACTCCGCGGTCAGAGGCTGGCCGTTGGCCAGCAAAGTGACGCTTTTTGCCACCGGGAGCAGTGCCTGCGCTTCATGCAGGGCATACTCGCCGCTGCCCAGCACAGCTACATCTTTGCCACGGTAGAAAAACGCGTCGCAGGTGGCGCAGTAGCTCACGCCGTGGCCCTCCAGCCCGGTCAGCCCTGGGATGTGGGGAGCGGCCCGGGAAGCTCCTGTTGCCAGAATGACGGCGTCTGCCGGGTAATCGCCGTCCAGCGTTTCGACCGTCAGCTTATCGGTATAAGTCAGGCCAACGGCCTCGGCGGTGACGAATTTCACGCCTACAGCCCTGGCACCCTCCATGCCCCGGCGCTCCAGCTCTGCCCCCGAGATGGGCTCGGCAAAGCCGTAGTAATTCTGGATGAGCTCGGCGCGGTCCAGGGCGCCCGGGCCCTTGGTCAGGATGGTGGTGTCCACGCCTGCCCGCGCGGCGTACAGTGCAGCCGATACGCCCGCCGGGCCGGAACCGATGATGACAATGTTCGACATTTATATTCTCCTTTTCAGGTCCGATGTTTGCTTACACCTCTATTATACACAAAATCTGCTCGTTTTCCGTGACTGAGTTCCAAAAAGTTTTGGATTGTGTTATACTGGTCCCATGATTTAAATTTTCATGGAGGCTTCCATTTTATGTCCAAGCAACGCCTGCTTTTTATCACCACGGGCGGCACAATTGCCAGTGTGCGCACGGCCCAGGGGCTCAAGCCCGTCCTTTCCAGCGAGGAGCTGCTGGCCCACCTGCCGGAGCTGCAGGAGCTCTGCTGCCCCGAGACACTGGCCCTGTGCAGCATCGACAGCACCGACCTCGGCCCCGAGCACTGGCTCATGATGGCCCGGGCTGTGCAGGAAAATTACGCCCTCTACGATGGGTTCATCATCTGCCACGGCACCGATACGCTGGCCTACTCGGCGGCGGCCCTTTCTTACCTCATTCAGAACGCCGACAAGCCCATCATCCTGACAGGTGCCCAGCAGCCCATCTCCAATGAGATCACCGACGCCAAGAAGAACCTGCGGGACAGCGTGATCTGTGCGCTGGACCCCGGGAGCCGGGGCGTGATGGTGGTGTTCGGCGGGCATGTCATCGCGGGCACCCGCGCCAAAAAGAATAAGACCATCAGCTATGACGCCTTTGCGTCGGTCAACTTCCCGGCGCTGGCGCTGGTGCAGGGCGACCGGCTGGTGCGGTATGTCCCCTCTCCCTGGCCCACCGGCCCGGTGGAGTTTGGCCGGGCGCTCAACCCCAAAGTCTTTCTGCTCAAGCTGACTCCCGGCCTGAGCCCCGAGCTGATCCCGGCCATCTTTCAACATTACGACTGTGTGATCGTGGAAAGCTTTGGCGTGGGCGGCATCCCGCAGCGGCTGATGGACGCCTTTGCCGAGGGGTTGGGCGACTACGACCAGACCCACAAAATCCTGATCCTGACCACTCAGGTCACCTACGAGGGCAGCGATGTGGGTATTTACGAGGTGGGCAAACGGGTCAAGAACCGCTTCCGTTTCCTGGAAGCCCATGACATGACCATTGAGGCGGTCATCACCAAGGTGATGTGGCTGCTGGCCCAGAACTGCGAGAGCTTCGACCAGCTCCAGCAGCGGTTCTACCGTCAGATCAATTTTGATACATTTTATCATTGATCGATTGGCAGCAAAAAAGGACACGGCAGCGCGCCGTGTCCTTTTTGCGGTACAAACGTTAAAATACAAGCTGCACCAGCAGCACATAGCAGAGCGTACCGCCTGCAATGGATCCCAGTGTTTCGTGCTTCCACTTGTGGAGCGCGATGGTCACGCCGATGGCGATGGCCTCCGGGATGCCGTGGCTGCCCGTAAAGACGCTGACGCCTTTGAGGCAGTAGATGATGAGCATTCCGAAGATGGCGGCGGGCAGCACCCGCCCCAGATACCGGACGACTTCCGGCGGCTGCTGGTCCTTGGACGAGAAAATCAGGAACGGCAGAAACCGGGTGAGCATGGTGGCTGCCGTGCAGGCGGCAATGGTGATGCCAAACTGGACTCCGCTCATGGGGCCACCTCCTCGGTTTTATCAGCCTGCTCAATGGGCTTGCGCAGCCCGAGCAGCAGCACCAGAATGCAGATCATGGACGGGATGAGGAAACTGCCGGAGCCAAACACCAGCAGGCAGACAAACGGCACCGCCAGCCCGATGAAGCCGGAGTAGTGCTGCTTTTCTTTGTCCCACTGGTTGAGGAAGATGACCACGAACATGGCGGTCATGACAAAATCCACGCCCTCGGTGCTGAACGGCAGGATGGAGCCCACGGCTGCCCCCAGAAAAGCGCTGGTCACCCAATAGATCTGGTCCAGCAGGGTGATGAAGAACATGAACCACCCACGGTCTACCCCCTCGGGCGGCTCGGCCGAACAGGTGATGGAAAACGTCTCGTCGCTCATGGCGTAGATCATGTAAAAGCCGCGCGGGCCGTAACCCTTATAGCGCTCCAGCATGGTCAGGCCGTAGAACAGGTGCCGGGCCTGAATCATGAGCGCCATCAAAAAGGCAGAGAGGGGCGAAAAGCTGTCCAGCAGCAGGGAGGCCAGCACAAATTCCAGGCTTCCGCCGTACACCACGATGCCCATCAGGGGCGGCAGCCAGATGGGCAGGCCCAACGACTGCACATAGATGCCGTAGCCCAGCCCCAGCACAAAATACCCCGTCAGCACCGGAATGGTTTGGGGGAACGCGGCTTTCAGCGCCGCCAAAACCGCCCCGGAGGAATCGCGGGACGGGGTCAAAACGGTTTGATTCGTCTGTTGCATTTTATTCAACCCTCCAATCTAGTATTATAACAGGTTTATCCTGCTTTGCAAGAGGCGGTTTCCGGATGCAAAACACCCCCGCTGAAAGCTTTTGGAAAGCTCCCGGCGGGGGTGTTGTATTTTGATGAGAAAGGGGATCTTAGGCTTCGTTCTTTTTGGCAAGGTCTTTGATGTAGAGGGCGCGGGTGGCGTTGAGGACGGCGATGATCATGACGCCGACGTCGGCGAAGATGGCCGTCCACATGCTGGCGATGCCCAGCGCGCCGAGGATGAGGCAGATGCCCTTGACGCCCAGCGCAAAGACGATGTTCTGGTACACGATGCCGTTGGTGCGGCGCGCGATCCGCATGGCCAGAGCGATCTTGGCCGGGTCGTCGTCCATCAGGACAACGTCCGCGGCCTCAATGGCAGCGTCGGAGCCCAGAGCACCCATGGCAATGCCGATGTCCGCACGGGACAGAACAGGGGCGTCGTTGACGCCGTCGCCCACAAAGGCGAGGTTCTCTTTGGGCTGCTTGGAGGCCAGAAGCTTCTCGATCTGATCGACCTTGTCGCCCGGCAGCAGGCCAGCGTGGTACTCGTCCAGGCCCAGCTCGGCGGAAACGGCTTTTGCCACCGGCTCGGCGTCGCCCGTCAGCATGACGGTCTTGCGGACACCGGCCTGTTTCAGGCCCTTGATGGCCTGTGCGCTGTGGGGTTTGACCACATCGGCAATGAGCAGGTAGCCTGCATACTTGCCGTCAATGGCCACATGAACGATGGTGCCGGCCTCCGTTACAGCAGGGACGGTCAGGCTCAGCTTTGCCATCAGGCGGGCATTGCCGCAGGCCACGGCTTTGCCGTCCACCTTGGCCGTAACGCCGTAGCCGCCAAGCTCCTCCACGTCGGTGACGCGGCTCTGGTCGATCTCCTTACCATAAGCGGCCTTGACGCTCAGGGAGATGGGATGCTTGGACCAGCTCTCGGTCAGGGCCGCGGCCTCCACCAAAGCGTCCTGCGAGGTGCCCTCCGTGGGATAAATGCCGGTGACTTTAAAGGCGCCCTGCGTCAGGGTGCCGGTCTTATCAAAGACCACCACACCGGTACGGGCCAGCTCTTCCAGATAGGTAGAGCCCTTGACGAGGATGCCGCAGGCGGAAGCGCCGCCAATGCCGCCGAAGAAGCTCAGAGGGATGGAGATGACCAGCGCGCAGGGGCAGCTGATGACGAGGAACGTCAGGGCGCGGTAGATCCAGTCGCCAAAGCGGGCGGGCTGGCCCATCAACAGCAGAACGATGGGCGGCAGGAATGCCAGTGCCAGAGCGCCGTAGCAGACAGCGGGGGTGTACACCCGGGCAAAGCGGGTGATGAAGTTCTCGGCCCGGGCTTTCTTCATGCTGGAGTTTTCCACGAGGTCCAGAATTTTGGAGACGGTGGATTCGCCAAATTCCTTGGTGGTCTGAATCTTCAGCAGGCCGGTGACGTTGACACAGCCGCTGATGACCTCGTCCCCGGCCTTGACGTCCCGGGGCAGGCTCTCGCCGGTGAGGGCGGCGGTGTTCAGGGCCGAAGCGCCCTCCAGAATGATGCCGTCAATGGGGATGCGCTCGCCGGGCTGGACCACGATGGTGGTGCCGATCTCAACCTCATCCGGGTCTACCTGCTCCAGCTTGCCGTCCTCGCCCTCAATATTGGCGTAGTCCGGGCGGATGTCCATCAGGCTGGAAATGCTCTGGCGGCTCTTGCCCACGGCCACGCTCTGGAACAGCTCGCCGATCTGATAGAAGATGATAACGGCGCAGCCCTCAACGTAATCGCCCAGGGCAAAGGCACCCACGGTGGCAACCGCCATCAGGAAGCACTCGTCAAAGGGCTGGCGGTTCTTGATGCCCTTGAGGGCCTTGCGGAGCACGTCCCAGCCGACCACCAGATACGGGATGCAGTACAGCGCCAGCTCCACCGGCGTGGGGAAGCTGGGCAGCAGTTTCAAAATGGCTACAAGGATCACCGCTGCGATGATCTGCTTGAGCACTTTCTTTTGTTTTTTGTTCATCTCAGTCTCTCCTTTTGCGCGGATCTCGGCACGGGTTTTCAGGGGGGAGTTTTCGTCCGATTCCACCTGTTTTCCACAGTAAGTGGGCTTTTCCACGTTTTCCCCCGCCTTTTCCACAGACTTTTCCCGACAAAAAGAGGCTGTTTGGCGTCTCTTTTTGCACTTTTCCGCAAGAAATGTTGAAAACTAGGTGGAAACTGTGGAAAACCTGTTTCTTTTTCCACAAAAGCGTTCCGCTGTATAAAAAGGCCCCTCCCGGGGGAGGGGCTCCGAGGTTCCGGAAGATCAGATGCCGAAGATCTCGCAGTCGTCCTCCACTTTCTTGCAGGCGGTCAGCACTTCCTGCATGGTGGCCTTGGGGTCTGCACCCTCAGCAAACTCCACGTTCATCTTCTGGGTCATAAAGCTGACGGTTGCCTTTGCCACGCCGGAAACGGTGTTGGCAGCATCTTCCATCTTGGCGGCGCAGTTGGCGCAGTCCACTTCGATCTTATAGGTCTTCTTCATCGTAAGTACCAGCCTTTCTCATTCTTCAATATGATCCATCCCCATGGAGAGGATGCTGCGCACATGGTCATCGTCCAGTGCGTAGTAAACAGTTTTGCCCTCCCGGCGGAACCGCACCAGTTTGCAGTCCTTGAGCACCCGGAGCTGATGGCTCACGGCGGACTGGCTCAGCTGCACCGCGTTGGCGATGTCCTGCACGCACAGCTCGCTATCGTGGAGCGCGTACAGGATCTTGATGCGGGTGGAGTCGCCAAATACCCGGAACAGGTCGGCCAGCTCGTAGAGCACCTCGTCATCGGGCATATCAATGGGCTGTGCGGCGGGAGTGCTTTTCTTTTCGGGTTCCTGCTGCGGCATCTGGACATCTCCTCTCGGGTCGGTTTTATATGAACGATTGTTCATGTGTTCATGATAGCATGGGGAAAGGCTCCTGTCAAGGGGTTTGGAGAAGAATTTTATTGGAATTTCAAAAAAGATATTTTTTGCCCCAATACGCAAAAAAGTGGCATTTTTATTTTGCAAAAAGGGTGCGGTTTCAAGGCCGCCTTTTTCCGGGAAGAACCCACGGCAGATACATCCCCGCCAGCACCAGCGCCACGGCGGGGAGAAAGCCCAGGAGATACCACTGTTCCCCAAACCACTGGGTAAACAGCGCCGTCACCGGGCTGCTGGTGGGGCCGTTCAGAAAGTAAAAGTTTGTGTACAGCACTTTATTTAAAAAGTAAATGGGCAGAGCCGAGCCAAACAGGAATGCCAGCACCGCCGGGAGCCGCCGCACCTGCGGGCGGAACCCGCCTGCTACCAGCAGAACCGGGTAAAGCACCAACAACCCATGGAGGGTAACAGAATGCAGGTTGATGAGGCTCCACGCCTTTGTCCCCAGCCAACCGGGGCAGAGCAGCGCAATGGCGGCCCCCGGTGTGCAGAGGGCGTAGAGCTCCTCTTTGCACCAGTCCTTTCCGGTCAGGGTGCAGGTTGTGCAGAGGAAAATATGGATGCTGCACAGGTGGAGAGGCAGGTAGCTCCAGTTCCACTGCCCGGTGGCCAGCATGGCAATGACCAGCACGGCTTCATCTGCCAACAGCAAAACCGTAACGCCCCACAGGATGCGCCGCCGGGTGCGTTCCGGGCTGCGGCGGTACCAGCGGGCTGTCAGCAGGATGCAGACCGCCACTGCCTCCAGCTCTCCCAGGTGCACCGCTCCAAACAGCGGATAGCCCTGATACCCCGGGCCATACCGCTGGGCAATCATTTCATACGACATCCAGAACTCACTCATCTGCTCCACCGCCTTTTTTGCCTTTATTATGGGCTCGTTCGATCCAAAAGGAAAGTGTTTTGGCGGAAAAATCTCCAAAACAGGTGCACAGCGGCGCAAAATGTGGTATTCTACTGTTGGTTCGCAAATTCATGTCGTTTCGACATCTTACACAAAAAGAAAAGGAGAATTTTTATGACTCTGACAACTGGGATCCACGGCGAGCAGTCCGTGGCTGTGACCAACGAAAACACTGCAAAAACAATGGGAAGCGGCACGCTGGACGTGTTTGCGACTCCCGCTCTGGTGGCACTGGCCGAGAAGACCTGCTGGATGAGCGTGGCCGAGGCTCTGGATGAGGGCTGCGGCACCGTGGGCACCAAACTGGAGCTGGAGCACACGGCCCCCACTCCCGTGGGCATGACCGTGACCTGCGAGAGCGAGCTGGTGGCCGTGGAGGGCCGCAAGCTGGTGTTCAAGGTCTCGCTCCACGACGAGAAAGGCCCCGTTGGTGGCGGCACCCACGAGCGCTTTGTCATCAACAACGCCAAGTTTGCGGCCAAGGCCGAGAGCAAAAAGGGCTAATCTTTCGGTTGTTCCAATAATTCCAGCGGCGGCGGGTCGGCCCGCAGGGCCTCCTGCTCGGCTTTCTGCTGGGCCTCCCACAACAGGCGGGCGGCCTGCTCGCTGGCGCGGAACAGCTCAAAATACAACGCTTTATAATCCGGCGCGGCAAACACCCCCTTTCTTCCTTTCTGGGGGATAGTCTGCCCTGCCGCACCCCAAAACAAACCTGATCTTCAAGAGGAATCATTTTCATGAAAAAGAACAATCTCTCCTGGGTGGGCGCTCTGCTCGTCTTCGGCCTGCTGTTGTGGTGCACGTCTGCCACACCGGGCAAGATCGCGGACCCGTCTACTTACACCTGCGCCGTGTACAGCACGGCACTTTCCCTGCTGCCTCCGGTGGTGGCCATCGTGCTGGCCCTGAACACCAAGGAGGTTTACACTTCCCTGCTGGTGGGCATTGCCACCGGTGCTCTGCTTTACGCCAACGGCAACCTGGAGCTGGCCCTGACCACCCTGTTCTTCAATGAGGACGGCGGCATGGTGTCCAAGCTGTCCGACAGCAGCAATGTGGGGATCCTGGTCTTCCTGGTCATGCTGGGCATTCTGGTGGCCCTGATGAACAAGGCCGGCGGCAGCGCGGCCTTTGGCCGGTGGGCCTCCACCCATATCCACACCCGGGCCGGGGCACAGTTTGCCACCCTGCTGCTGGGGATCATGATCTTTGTGGACGACTACTTCAACTGCCTGACCGTCGGCTCGGTCATGCGCCCGGTCACCGACCGTCAGAAAGTCTCCCGCGCCAAGCTGGCCTACCTGATTGACGCCACGGCGGCCCCCGTCTGCATCATTGCGCCGGTGTCCAGCTGGGCTGCTGCTGTTACTTCCTCGGTGCCCGAGGGCTCCGGCATCAACGGCTTTACCATGTTCCTGCGCACCATCCCGTATAACTATTACGCCATCCTCACCATGGTCATGAGCCTGTTCGTCATCTTTACCGGGACGGACTACGGCCCCATGAAGCTGAATGAGACCAACGCCATGAACGGCGATCTCTTCACCACCGAGGACCGCCCCTACGGCGACGATGTGGACGACGGCACCGACACCAAGGGCCATGTCATCGACCTGGTGGCCCCGGTCATCGTCCTCATTGTGGCCTGCATCTTTGGCATGGTGTACACCGGCGGCTTCTTTGAGGGCACCGATTTCATTACCGCCTTTGCGGACTGCAACGCTTCCATGGGCCTTGTCATGGGCAGCAGCATTGCCCTGCTCTTTACCTTTGTGTTCTACCGCGTGCGGGAAGTGATGACGTTCCAGGACTTTGCCGCCTGCATCCCCGAGGGCTTCAAGGCCATGGTCAGCCCCATGCTGATCCTGACCCTCGCCTGGACGTTGTCCGGTATGACCGGCCTGCTGGGTGCAAAATATTACGTCGCCAACCTGCTGGGCGGCTCGGCCGCGGCGCTGCAGTATCTGCTGCCGGTCATCATCTTTGTGGTAGCCGTCTTCCTGGCCTTTGCCACCGGCACCTCCTGGGGCACGTTCTCCATCCTCATCCCCATCGTCTGCCATGCATTCCCGGAGGGAGAGATGCTGGTCATCTCCATTGCGGCCTGCCTGTCCGGCGCCGTCTGCGGTGACCACTGCTCCCCCATCTCCGACACCACCATCATGGCCTCGGCTGGTGCCCATTGCAGCCATGTGAACCATGTTTCCACCCAGCTGCCCTATGCGCTGACGGTGGCCGGTGTCTCGGCGGGCTGCTATGTCCTCACCGGCCTGTCGGAGGCCGCGCTGGGTGCCCGGGCCAATCTGGTCAGCTCTCTGGTACTGTTGGGCGTCGCCATTTTCCTGGAGCTTATCGTGTTGAGTGTCATCCGGGTGCGGACGGGCCACGGCAAAAAAGTTGTTCGCTGAAAATTTTGCGATAAGCGTTGATTTTTCCCTCCAAAACGTGATATACTAAAAGAAATTGAGTTAATTTGTCACAAGGAGGGCGTTCATCTTGCTGGAAGAAGTGTTTCAGGAAGTCTACACCAAGTTCAAACTGCATTTTTACCAGAGCGTGTTCCAGCGCTTTGCTACCCGGGAGGCGACCCTGACCACGGTGGAGTCGTTCTGCATGGAGGGCATCATGGCCATGGGAGAGCCCACCATTGCCGAGTTTTCCCGGATGATGGGCATTTCCACCCCCAATGCCGCTTATAAGATCGGCAGCCTGGTCCGCAAGGGCTATGTGGAAAAGATCCAGTCCACGGTGGACCGCCGGGAGTACCATCTCCGCCCCACTCAGAAGTATATCAACTACTACAACATCAGCTATTCTTATCTGCACACTGTCATTGAGCGTGCCAGGGAGCGGTTCTCCCCGGAGGACTGCAAAAAGCTGGAGGAAATGCTCTCGGTGGTCAGTCATGAGCTGATGCCCGAGATGGATATGCTGACCCGTGTTCAGGCCGAGGCCCCGGAGCGTGTCGCGGAGGATGAGAAGACCAACGCATAAAAGCCGCAAACAAAAAAACCATCGCTGTCAAAAACAGCGATGGTTTTTTCTTTCCAGAAATATGCTCAGACGTTCGCCGCGCCCCGATCGAGAATTTTATCGAACCGGGACAGGAACGTGAACACCGTGATGCTGGCCGCCGTGATGTCGCTGACGGGCTCCGCGAGGAAGACCGCGAACACCGGGTCCGGCAGGAGGTGCGGCAGGAGGAAGATGAGCGGGATGAGGAGGATGAGCTTGCGCAGGCAGGCCAGCAGGAGGCTGACCTTGGCCTGCCCCAGCGCCATAAAGCTCTGCTGGCAGGCGATCTGAACGCCCATGGCAAAGATACCGGCCATGTAGATGCGCATAGCCCAGGTGGTGTACTGGATGAGGGGGGCATCGGAGGTGAAGATACCGGCCACCAGCCCGGGCACCAGCATCATCCCCAGCCAGAACAGGGTGGTGTACCCGAAGCAGAGGGTGAACTGGAAACGGAACGCCTCTTTCACACGGGCCTGATTGCCCGCGCCAAAGTTGAAGCTCATGACCGGCTGACCGCCCTGGCAGATGCCCTGAATGGGCAGGGTACAGAGCTGGGACACGCTGGTGATGACGGTCATGGCACCCACGGCCACATCGCCGCCGTACCGGGCCAGGCTGGAGCTGAAGCTGATGGAGAGCAGGCTCTCGGTGGAAAGCATCACAAAGGTGGAGATGCCCAGCCCCATCACGGGCAGGATGACCCGGCCCTCGGGCCGCAGATGCTCTTTGCGGAGCCGGAGGATGGTCTTGCTCCCGGTGAGAAAACGCAGGATCCAGAAAGCACCCACGGCCTGGCTGAGCACCGTGGCAATGGCGGCACCCCGCACGCCCATGTCCAGCACAAAGATGAGGATGGGGTCCAGGATGATGTTGATGACCGCGCCGATGACGGTGGTCAGCATACTGATCTTAGCAAAGCCCTGGGTGGTGATAAAGGGGTTCATGCCCATGACGAGGAGGACACAGACCGAGCCCAGGATATAGATGCGGCTGTAGGCCAGCGCATAGGGCAGGGTGGCCTCGCTGGCACCAAAGAGCCGCAGCAGGATGGGAGCCCCGGCATAGAACCCGATGGTAAGCACCACGGCAAAAAACAGCAGCATGGTAAAGCTGTTGCCGATGATCTTTTCGGCTTCTTCTTTGTTGCCCTGCCCCAGCGCGATGGCCGTGCGGGGCGCGCCGCCCGCGCCGATGAGCATGGCAAACGCGTTGAGCAGCATCAGGATGGGGGCAAACAGGCCCACACCCGTCAGCGCCGCCGCGCCAATGCCCTCAATATGGCCGATATAAATACGGTCCACGATGTTGTACAACAGGTTGACCACCTGAGCCACAACGGCGGGGATCATGAGCTGGAGCAGCAGCTTTTTGACATTGCCGCTCCCCATATTTTGTCTGGTCTGCGCCATGAAATCTCTCCTTTGAGTTGAATTTTTGCAATAAAGTGCAATTCGTAAAGCAAAGCACGGCAAAAACCGACCGGCTTTGACAAAAAACACGAAAAACGCCTGAGACTATTGTAACACGGCGGCGGGGGGAACACAAGAACGCCTGCGGGGCCGGGCATGACAACATACTGTTCCGGTGCATTGAATTTGCCGATGGCCTGTGCTACACTGGATCTGTTCGTTTTGGAATTTGGGATAGGAGAAAAACATGGAACCTCAACACAAAAAGCGGAGCGCGTTCTCCGGCAAGATCGGCTTTGTGCTGTCGGCCGCAGGCGCGTCCGTTGGCCTTGGCAACATCTGGCGTTTCCCGTATCTGGCGGCCAAGTATGGCGGCGGCATCTTTCTGCTCATCTACATTCTGCTGGCGTTCACGTTCGGCTATACCATGATCGTGGCGGAGACGGCTCTGGGCCGGATGACCAAGAAGAGCCCGGTGGGCGCTTTCGCGGCCTTTGGCAAAAAGGGCGGGCTCTCGTTCGGCGGCTGGATCAACGCCATCATCCCCATCCTCATCGTGCCCTATTACTCGGTCATTGGCGGCTGGGTCATCCGGTACCTGGCGGATTACATTGCCGGGCACGGCAAGGAGCTGGCCACGGACGGCTATTTCTCGTCGTTCATCTCCAATGGTGCTTCGGCGGAGATCTGCTTTGTCATCTTCACCATCTTCACGCTGGCGATCATCTTTGCGGGCGTCCGCAACGGCGTGGAACGGGTCTCCAAAGTCATGATGCCCATTCTGGTGGTGCTTTCCGTCATCATTGCGGGGTACTCCGTCACCCGGCCCGGGGCGCTGGCGGGTGTGAAGTATTTCCTCGTGCCCAATGTCGCCCATTTCTCCTGGATGACCGTCGTCACGGCCATGGGGCAGATGTTCTATTCCCTGTCCATCGCCATGGGCATTCTGGTCACGTTCGGCTCCTATATGAAAAAGGACGTCTCGATTGAGGAGTCCACCGAGAACGTCGAAATTTTTGACACGGCCATTGCCATCATGGCGGGCCTGATGATCATTCCGGCGGTCTTCTCGTTCTCTGGCGGCGACCCCGATACCCTGCAGGCTGGCCCGGCCCTGATGTTTATTACCATCCCCAAGGTGTTCGAAAGCATGGGCCTTGGCACCGTGGTGGGCATCCTGTTTTTCACGCTGGTGCTGTTTGCAGCGGTCACCAGCTCCATTGCCCTGACCGAAAGTGCCGTCTCCACCTTTGAGGACGAGCTGGGTTGGGACCGTCATCAGGCCACCGTCCTCATCGGCGTCATCATGCTGGTGCTGGGCAGCCTCTCGGCCCTGGGCTACGGCCCGCTGGCAGGCGTGACCGTGTTCGGGATGCAGTTTTTGGATTTCTTTGATTTCCTCACCAACTCCGTCATGATGCCCATTGCGGCCATCACCACCTGCCTGCTGGTCTCCCGCGTCATCGGTGTAAAAAAGATCGAGGAAGAGGTCACTTTGAGCGGCAAACCGTTCCGCCGCAAGGTCATCTTCAACTTTATGATCCAGTATCTCTGCCCCGTTTTCGCGGCCATCATTCTGGTCAGCTCGGTGGCAAATGCACTGGGCTGGATCGCCATGTAAAAGAAAATACAGCAAGTTACAGCAAAACCCCGGCGGGATCGTTCGACTCCGCCGGGGTTTTATGTTACGGATTCAAAAAATGCAGATCAGCCCTTGCAGCCCTGCTCTTCCCAATCGCCGAAGTCGGAAGCATCCGCGATCTTGGTGGGGTCGAACTTGCCGTTCTCATCTTTGGGAGCAACAGCAGGGCCGACCTCCACAGGGTTCGGGTTGGGGGCCTCCGCTTTGGCTTCGCTCTCCATTTTGGCTTCGCCCTCGGCTTTGGCTTCGCCCTCGGCTTTGGCTTCACCCTCCACTTTGGCTTCACCCTCCACTTTGGTTTCGCCCTCGGCGTAAGCCTGTGCGGTCTTGGCGGCCTCCTCGGCGTCATTTTCGGCGTCCTCGGGGAACTCGATTTCCTCCACGTGGAGCGGGGCCTTGTCGTTGAGGATCTGATCCAGCACAACGATGGCAGCGCCGGTGACAGCAACGGCAGCCGCCGTGCCCAGGATACGGAACAAAGCTTTCATAGCAACCTCCTAAAGCCAACTGGCTATAGACCGGCCCTTGCCTCTCTGTTTGGGAGAGGCGTCCGCAAAGCAGACGGGCGAATTTAAGAGAACGTCACAACGTCGTTCAGGGGCTTCTCAGCGGGCTCCACGGAGAGGGCGGTCAGCACCGGGCCCTTGCCGCGGTAGATATTGTGGAACTTGTAGTTGACCTTGGCGGTCACGCGCACCCAGGCACGCTGCTCCAGGGCTTTGTAGCCGTCGTAAACGCAGGGGAAGCCGACAAACTGGATGTCCTGCACGCAGCAGGTCATGGCAAAGCGGCCGGGCACAAAGCTGTTTTTGCCGGCCCGGTTGGTCTGGCAGACCTGCGCCAGGAAGCGGACCGTTTTGCCCGTGTACTTCTCGGGCTCGTCCTGGCAGTCCATATACCAGATGCCAAAGTCTTCATCGCCGATCTCCACCACCGGGGCGTTCAGGTCGAACGGCAGCGGGTCGGGGATATCATCGTAAGCCACGCTGCCGTCGGCAAACTCGTAGGCGATATCGCACTTGCGGGAGGCCTGACGCACCAGCTTGTGCAGTTCCTGCCGGGCGGCGTCGTTGTTGACGGCCTCGGCCCGGTTGAAGACGATGAGCTCGCTGCGGGCGATCTTGTCCAGCATCAGGCTGCGCATGGAGTTGTCGCGGGCGTAGGTCAGGGCCGTGGTGCCGTCCGCCGTGGCGATGCATTGATACACGATCCAGTTCTCCGGCAGATTGTTGGCCAGATCCTGCAGCAGCCACATGCCGTTGTACTCGATCACCACGCGGCCTGCATCGGCCTCCTTGGCCAGCTTGGCCAGGTTCTGTGGGTTGAGCTCGGCCTTGTCCTCCAGATTGTAGAGGGTCACGCCGGGGAACGCGAATTTCTTCTGGTTGTATTCTTCCTCGCCCTCTTCGCAGACCAGCAGCAGGGTCTTGTCGCCGGAGTCGAAATTGGGGTCTTCAAATGTTTCCTGAATGAACTTGGTCTTGCCGCTTTCGAGGAAGCCAACAAACAGGTAAACGGGAATTTCGTTTGCCATGGGATTCTCCTTTTATACTTTCGTCTTGGCTTAAGAGGGCATCAGCAGCCAAACAGCGTGGCGATGGCGTGCTCATCCAGCTTGGAGCCGATGACCACCAGCTTGCCGCCCACATCGGCACCGCGCTGACGGACTTCCCACTCGCCGGGAACGTAATCGAACTCCAGCCAGCCGTCGGCACCGCCGTCCACGATGCCCTTGGAGCGGAGGATCATGCCGTAATTGCCGGTGTCCAGCTCGGTGAGGGCGTGCTCAATGTCAGCCTTGGAGAACTTCTTGGCCGTCTCGACGCCCCAGCTGGTAAAGACCTCGTCGGCGTCGTGGTCATGGTGGTGGTGATGATGGCAGCAGTGGCCGTCGTGATGATGCTCATGCTCGTCATGGTCATCGTCGTCTTCGTCGTGGTCGTGGTGATGGCCGCAGCAGCAATGATCGTGGTCGTCCTCATGGTCGTGATGATGCTCATGCTCGTCGTGGTCATCGTCATCCTCGTCGTCATCGTGGTCATGATGATGGTGGCCGCAGCAGCAATGATCGTGGCCGTCCTCATGATCGTGATGGTGCTCGTGCTCCTCTTCCTCATCCTCGTGGGCGTGCTCCTCGTTGGCCTTGGCAGCCATGGCGATCAGCTCGGCCTTGAAATCGTCCTTGGTGGACATGGCCTTGAGGATCTGCTCACCGGTCAGGGAGTCCCAGGCGGTGGTCACGATGGTGGCGGTGGGGTTCTTCTCCCGCAGCATGGCTACGGCAGCAGCGATCTTCTCCTCGGTGGCGTTCTGGGTACGGCTCAGGATGATGCAGCTTGCATGGCTGATCTGGTCGTCGTAGAACTCACCGAAGTTCTTCATATACATCTTGACCTTGTTCACGTCGGCCACGGTGACAAAGCTGCTGAGCTGGACATCCAGGTGCTCGGCCACGCCCTCCACGGCGCGGGTCACGTCACTCAGCTTGCCCACGCCGGAGGGCTCGATCACGATGCGGTCCGGGTGGTACTGCTCCACCACCTGCTGCAGGGCGGCGCGGAAATCGCCCACCAGAGAGCAGCAGATGCAGCCGGCGTTCAGTTCGTTGATCTGGATGCCGGACTCCTTGAGGAAGCCGCCGTCAATGCCGATCTCGCCGAACTCGTTCTCGATCAGCACCACTTTCTGGCCTGCAAAGGACTCCTTGATGAGTTTTTTGATCAGGGTGGTTTTGCCGGCACCCAGGAAACCGGAGAAGATATCAATTTTGGTCATGATTCAAATGCCTCTTTCTTTTTAGCACACAGAGCCGCAGAGTGCTGGCTCAAACATCTTACTCCTCTATTATAACAAGGCTGTCAATGGTAAAACGCCGTTTTTGAAGAAAAAATTGTAACATTTTTTGCAAATTGGTTGCGTTTTGGGGCAAATGACAAAAAGAAAGGGCTGCGGGAGCCAAAATTCGGCTCCCGCGGCCCTTTGCATCAGGGGTGAACGGTGGATTGCAGTGCCTGCGCAATGGCGGCGGTGTGGTCCTCGGAATCTCCGGTGAACCAATACACCTGCCCGCCTGCCTCCACCCGGAGAAAACACTTTTGGGTGGGGTCGAGGCAGAACCGGGCGTTCCCCTCCCCGATCACATAGAAATCCCCCTGCAAATAGTGGTCCATCCCGGTGCCCCAGGTGCGGGCGGCATCCGGCAGGGTGTCCCGGAGCTGGACATCGGTGATGGCGTCGGTGTCCAAGCGGTATTTTTCGCTCTGGCCATGGGAGGCCACGAGGCAGACCGGAGCGCTGCCGGAGAGCTCCAGCCGGACGGGGATGCTGTCCACAATGCCGAAGATGGGGCCGATGGCAAGGCAGACCACCAGCACAAGGCCGACAAAGGCATAGTAGAGTTTGCCCGCCCAGGTGCCCAGGTTGACGGTGGAGCCAAGGCCGATCCGCTTGGCGACCATGAAGCGCTTGTCCGTGGGGTTATAGTAGAAGATACCGCCCAGCCAGGCGTCATCCTCATCGGCCACGATGGGAGCCGTCTCCGTCAGCACGGCCTGTGCCCGGCGGACCGAAAACTCCATCCAGAGCGTCGCCGCCACCAGCAGGACGGTAAAGCCAAGGCTGAGGCCCAGGACAGCAGCCTCGGAGCGGTAGCCCAGAATCAGAAAGAGGTTGAGCAGGGCCATGGCCCAGAGGTTCAGCCGCCAGAAGCGGTCCCAGTAGAGCCGCCGCACCCGGAGCAGGGTCTGGTTGCGGGCGGAGTCCTCGGTGACCATATCCTCCCGGCGGCGGAACGTCCACCGCCCCAGCCCCCAGAGCAGGAGGACGCAGGCGGCGTCAATGCCGCAGACCAGCATCAGGCCCCGGGGCAGGCCGGGCAGGGCG
>ENA-ORUQ01001388-ORUQ01001388.1-human-gut-metagenome-genome-assembly--contig:-NODE-1388-length-23342-cov-7.706918_pt1 | contig 23342 bp, 11 predicted proteins | sample MGYA00242081_ERZ509211 | MGnify/ENA primary metagenome ERZ509211 (study PRJEB26280, sample SAMEA2338785) | human gut metagenome | biome: human gut; feature: human-associated habitat; material: faeces...
GCATTAATTCTCTTCTTTTTAAATAATTTAATATACTCCATGGATTGTATATTCCTTCTGTTTTCCCTATTATATATCCATCATACCATTTCTTGATTTCTTCCTTTTGATCTTCTACTTCAAAGTCTTTTATCACTTTATCCATTTCTTCCTCTGTTATTCCAAAGTCATCACTAAATTCATCATCTAATACTGTATATACATCAAAATTATTTGCTCCACTAAATATACTTTCTTTGGCTACTCTTGATACTCCCGTTAATACTGTTTTTTCTAGATATAGGTTGTCTTTAAATGTTGTACCATAAAAAGTCTTAAAAAATTTTATAGCTTCTTGATAATATCCTTCTATATATGCATTCTGCAATGGTACATCATATTCATCTAAAAATAGCATTACTGTTTTACCATAATGTCGATTCAAATATTTTGTTAACATTTTTATGCTATTTCTCAATACTATCTCATTCTCTCTATAAAATAATATTTCTTTTATTTGCTCTTTTTCTTCTGGATATATTTTATCACTATCTAATAAATATCTATGCTCTTGATACATATCTGCTATTGCTGTTTTTAGATTTAATATCATGTTCTCATAATTTACTTCTGTTACATCTTTTAGTGTTAAATATATACATGGATAATATCCTAGTTTTGATGTATATTTTTCATCTTGTTCCATTATTTTTAAACCTTCAAACAGTTCTTTGCTGTCTTTTTTTGTGCAGTCAAAATAATATTTTAACATGCTCATATTTAACGTTTTTCCAAATCTTCTTGGTCTTGTTACTAATACTACTCTACTTTTATTATCTATTATGTCTTTTATATACATTGTTTTGTCTATATAATAGTTTTTTCGTATTCTTAATCCTCTAAAGTCACTTTCTCCTATTCCTATTCCATACATATACATCACGCTCCTTGTTTTATGTTTATATTTTACTATACTTTTTTCTTTTTGGCAATGCTTTTATTTTTACATTTTTCGACAGTTGACCAGCTTATATTTCTATACTATTACAAATCAAATTTTTGTAAAAAAATTCACACATCAGTCTTGACAAGCTCATAAAAAAATTAGATTTAAGCATAATTTTCACTTAAATCTAATTTTTTTAATCACATATTAAACATTTAAAATATAAAACACTAATTAATTACTACTTGTGCTAGTTTGATTATTAGAATCTGTATGTTCTTCAACTTCTTTGCTAGTAGCTGATTGGCTATCAATAGCACTAGTATTTTCCTTTTTCTCAACTTTATCAGTCATCATAATAAATTTAACAGTACCTTGAGCACTACCATCTTTACCGGAAAATTGATTATACTCATTAGCTAAATCTTGCATCTTTTCTAATCTTGCCTCAAAATCTTTAACTTTATTATTAACTAAATCAGTCAATTTGCTAACACCATCTCTATTAAATTGTTCAATACCAGATTTCAATTCTGAGCTTCCACTAGCCAATTCTGATGTACCTTCTGATAATTGAGTACTTGCTTGTGACAATTGTTCACCTGAAGTTGATAAAGTATTTACACCATCTTTAATTTGAGCTGAACCAGATTTTAAAGTAGAACTTCCTTGTTTTAAACTTTCTGTTCCAGTATATAATTGTTTAGCACCTGTTGCTAATTTTGTATCTACTGAATTTTGTAAAGTTGTTGTGCCTTCTGCTATTTGATCAAATCCACTTGATATAGCTGATATTCCTTGGTCAAATTGAGCACTACTTTGTGTTTTCATATTTTGCATATTAGCTTTTACACCATCTTTATTGTTATTAATACCATCTATAGTTGCTGTTTCTTTAGTTGTAGCTTGCTTTACAGCAGTATCTATACCAGCATCAATTTTAGTTGTATCCATATTTGCCAATACTTTATTTATAGCAGCTTTTTGAGCCTCTGTAAATTGTAAATTTTCATTATCCAAAACTTGTTTCATTCCTGTTTTAACACTATTTACACTACCATTTACACTTTGTTTTATACCTGTACCTAAGCTCTCATTTCCTTTTTCTACAACTTTTTTAATTCCAGCAGTTTCTGTATCTTTACCTTGAATTAATTGATCTATACCACTTATTAAAGTTTCTTTACTTGTTTTTAATGTTTTAACAGCTTGAGCTTTTCCTTGTGTAACACCTTTATTTAAAGTTGATATCCCTGTACTTAATTCACTAACACCTCTATTAATTGAACTTGCACCATTTTTTAATGTAGAAACACCATTATCTAATGTTTGAATTCCACTATCTATTTTTCCATAATTTTCATTTACAGTATTAACGCCTTGTGTATATGTTTTAACAGCATCAGAAAATTCATTTGTTTTACTGTTTAAAGTATTAGCACCATCATTTAAAGTAGTAGCACCACTAACAATTTGATTACTTGCATTTTGTAAAGAATTCATTTGGCTATATAATTCATCTAACTTATCTAAATTTGAAACATCAGTATCTTCCAAAATTTTTGGAGTTACATATGAATAAATATTACCCATTTCAAAATCTGTAGTTTCTAATGTTATTGTAACACTTTCTGGAATTTCTATATCTGTATCAGAATCTTTTAAACCTAAATTTTGTTTCATACCTGGTAAAGCCATACCAACAATCATAGTATTTTTACCATTATCAACAACTTTTCCAGAAGATATTGTTATATTACTAGCTTTTGTATTATCAATAATTGTACCTAACATTACAACAAAAGGTGTATACATTTTTTCTGTTTTACCATTAATATTAACTTCATGTTCATCTTTATTTGTATAATCAATTGTAATTTCAATTTTTCCAGATTTTCCTGCAACATCTTCAGCTGATATTTCATTTCCATCTAATTTATAAGTGATTTTGCAATCAACTGGCAATTCTTTGTTAGTATTTCCTTTATAATATACATCTTTACTATTTGCTTTCCAAACCATTTTGTCCCCATTTTTTGAATATGTTTTATCATCATTTACATTTTCTATATCTGTTAAAATACTAGAGTCTATTAATTCCTCACTATTATCTGTATTTTTTAAATGACTATTTACTATAGTTTGATAGCTTTCACCATTACTTTTCATTTTTGTATAAACTGTTTCATCTTTTGTATAACCTAATACTGGTAAAGTTTGCATACCTAATATTGTTAAAATCACACCACTTGCAATTATTTTATTTTTCATTTTTATTCACAACCTTTCTTAAATTTTAAATTCTAAACGAAGTTTAACGACGTCAAAATTGTAATTATTTCGTTTTTCTCTCTTGTAAGGAAAGAATTAAATTTTGACAAGGCAAACGAGTTTAGAATTTATGAGGCGTACAAAGGTACGTTGATTAAATTTTAAACGACGTTTAACGACGTCAAAATTGTAATTATTTCCTTACAAGTCCTTTTGTGGTTTTGCAAATAACTCTGTCACAAAGAATTAGGCACGCAGGTAAAACAGTAAGCACAACCACCATACTAATAATAGCCCCTCTAGAAATAAGAGTACAAATAGAGCCAATCATCTCAATATTAGAGAACAAGCTAACTCCACAAGTAGCAGCAAAGAAGCAGAAAGCACTAACAATAACAGACTTAATAGAATCTTGTACAGACAACCTCATAGCCTCTTTAGGAGCCTCACCATTTTTCCTATTTTGCACATACTTATTAGTCATCAAAATCGCATAATCCACAGTAGCACCAAGTTGAATAGTACCAATAACAATAGAAGCAATAAATGGAATAACAGTACCTGTGTAGCTTGTAAAAGACATATTTGCAAAAATAGCAAACTCAATAACAGCAATCAAAATCACTGGTAAAGAAATTGACTTGAACACAAATATCATAATTACAAAAATAACTACAGCAGAAGCCACATTTACACTATTAAAATCATGATCTGCAATCTTAACCAAGTCATTCATTAAAGGTCCCTCACCTGCCATAATAGCATTTTCGTCATATTTGCTAACAATTTCATTAACCTTTTGAATTAAAGCTGTTGACTCATCTGTTGCATTTTCATAAGTAGAGTTAATAATCAATAATTGATATTTATCATTTTCAAAAATAGACAATATATCATCTGGAATCATATCTTTTGAAACAGAATCACCTAAGATTTCTGGCAAGCCTATAACTCCATCAACACCATCCAAATTTTTAATTTCATTTATCATTTGTTCAGCAGTATCTGTTTTCATATTTTTATCAACTAATACCATTTGAGTTGAAACCATATTGAATTTTTCTTGTAATTCTTTATTTGCTGAAACACTTTGCAAACTATCTGACAAAGATTTATTTAAGTTATAATAAACTTTTACATTATTATTTCCATATATAGCTGGAGCTAATAACAATAAAAATACTATTATCATTGCTTTATAATGATTTACTACAAAATTGCTAAACTTTTTAAATTCTGGTAAAAGTTCTTTATGTTTTGTTTTTTCTATAACTTTATCAAATACTAATAGCAAAGATGGTAATAATGTAACTGTTGTAATAACACCTATTAAAACACCTTTAGCCATTACTAAACCAATATCTGTACCTAAAGTTAAGCTCATTGTACACAAAGCTAAAAATCCAGCAATTGTAGTTGTAGAACTTCCAACAATTGAAACTAAAGTTTCCTTTATAGCTGTTGCCATTGCCTTATTTTTATCACCTTGAGCTTGTTTTTGTCTTTGATAACTATGATACAAGAATATTGAGAAGTCCATTGTTACTCCTAGTTGTAAAACTGTTGCAATTGCTTTTGTTATATATGATATTTGACCTAATACAATATTTGTACCCATATTATATAAAATTGCAATTCCTATACCACTTAAAATAATTAAAGGAACACCATAAGAATCCAAAGCAATCATTAAAACTATAAGGCAGAATATTGAAGCTACAACAACATAAACTGACATTTCTTGATCTAGTAAAATTCTTACATCATCTGAAGTAGCAGAAATACCACTAACTTTACAACTATCTCCAACAATATTTCTTAATTCATCAATTGCCTCCAATGTTTCTCCTGCTGCCATACCTGTTTTAAATGTTACTAAAATTGGTGTAGAACCATCTTTATTTATAGCATCTTTAACATCATCTGGTAACATTTCTTCTGGAATAGATGTACCTAAAATATCTGATTTACTAATTACTTTATCAACTGCATCTATTTTTTTTATTTTATCTTCCATTTTTAGAATATCCTTATCTCTCATTTTGTCATCAATTATAACAATAGAATAAGAACCCATTCCAAATTCATCTGTTAGTATATTTTGACCTTTTACCGTATCTACACTATCTGGTAAATATGATAAAATATCATAATTTATTTTTGTTGCTTTTATTCCTATTATTGAAGGAATTAATAATAATAAACAAATTATGATGATTAATCTTCTGTGATTTACTATAAACTCTCCAAATTTTTGCACTTTTCTCACAATCCTTTCAATATTATTTACTATCTTTTACCATTATATTATTTTTCTGACTATTAGTCAATATTTTTCAAAAATTTATTTGTGAATTTTCTGTGAATTTTTAATTTCGAGAAAGTTAAAAGTGCTTTTTAGCCATAAAAGCACCTATTTTAGCAATATTTTTTAGTTTTTAGACAATTTTTTAGTTTTTATAGTATATTGACTTTAAGTCATTTTTGTGTAATAATATATGTATGTGAAAAAATAAACATTAATAACATTTGCAATAAAAACATAACAAGAGGTGATTTTTATGTATAAAGCTCAAGAAAATAAAAAAGAAAAAATAAACAAACTATTTGACTCTGCTTATAATCTATTTACCAAAAACGGATTAAAAGATACATCAATTCAAAATATTGTAGATGATGCAGGTGTTGGTAAAGGAACTTTTTATTTGTATTTTAAAGATAAATATGATATTAGAAATAAATTAATTGAAAAAACTTCTAAAAGACTTTTTGCTGACGCAATTTCTGCTTTAGATAAAATATATATTGATAATTTTGATGACCAAGTTATATTTATTGTAAATCATGTTATAGATTCTTTAGCAAATGATAAAATATTACTAAAATTTATGTCAAAAGATTTATCAGGTGGAATTTTTAATAAAGCATTATCAAATATACCTTCCCCTGACAGTGAAAACGAAAGTCTAATTGATTTCTTTACAAAAAAAGCTGCAGAAAATAATCGTAATTATTCTAATCCAGAAATGACATTATTTACTATAATAGAACTTGCTGGAGCAACATGTTTTAATTCTATAATGTATGATATTCCTGTTCCTATAACAGAATACAAACCATATTTATATAAAATAATCAGAAATATTTTAAAAGAATAAACTACTACTATACATTCATGATAAAAGGCACTGATCAATTGATTTAGTGCCTTTTTGAAAGCTATTTTTTAGATCTAAAGCTTGCCCGTTGGTAAATTTCCTCTTCCAACAAATCAAGATTTTTTTGTTGAATTGAATTGATTTTTACCAGCAACACTGAAACAACAACCAATATCCCCAAAAGTATAAGAGATATAATTGTCACTACCCTATTTAATGTTGCAAAAGATGTTAAAAGAAAAATCATCACAATAACAACCATCTTAAACCATACATATTCCGAAAATTCTTTTACACATCGTAGATTGGTTAGTGTCCATTCTCTACGTTGACTAAGTTTTTCATTAGTCATCCGTATTACTTGTCTGTGTTTCAGTTTGGTAAAGATGTGCTTCCATCTTCTCCGAATAAATCTTAGATAACCTCTCATTTTTTCTCCTCCTTACATTTGTAATATGAGAATTTACAAATGATTATTTTTTTATCGCTTAAATGCGACGTACTATTAATTTTAACATATATCTATAAATATTTCAAGAAAATTTTAAGGCAAATATTAAAATTGACATAATGTTGTTTTTATGGTATCATATATTTGTAACATTTAACCAGTTTTTATAGATTTATAAAAACATTTTTTACTACAACGGCAATTGCCATAGGAGGAACATTATGAATTTAAAAAAAGCTGCTAAAGAATTTGGACAGCAAAAATTAGAACTAAAAGAAAAGGAGGGTGCAATACTTGCAGAATTAGAAAAAATTTTATTCAGTTGTCCTTTTGATTATTCAAAAGAAACAATTACAGAAATTGGTTGCAAAGAAGAAGCTTATTACATTTATCCGTGTATTCAACTTCCACCAGAATATGCAACTTATAATACTGAATACACTATAGAGAACAATGTAATATTCAAAACTTACATTGTAACAACCAGGGATTCTGAAGTAAAATTTTATGTAACAGAAATTTCAGAACTCATTCCAAAAAAGTTTGATTACAAAACAGCAGACATAGATTGTACTATAGAAACTTTTGTACTATCTAAAATAGATTACATTATAAAAATCGAGAACTCTACCTTCAAACTTTCCAAAAAAATTCCAGAAATAGCAATTTGCAATCAATATGATGAGGTTATAACCCCAAAAATGCTAAGAACAGCTGCAGAAGAAATCATAACAGCCAAAAACAATTCTATCTTAAGAGATTACGACTTATTTATTGGTAATTTCATCCATATAGATGAAAGAGAAAATCTTCTAGGAAAACTATTCGCAAACTATTTAAAAAATCACCAAGACCAGGGCATTATCAGTTTTCCAATTAATAATTATCTTAAGGGAATGGTTCGGATTTCAGAAAGTAAGAAAAAATGCAATATCCAATTAGAATTCAACTGCAATAAAACCAAAGTTGTTTTCCATACTAATTTCTTACATCTAGAATACCATGGAGTTGTAACTTTACAAACCACAAACAGAGCATTTTCTGTATCTAAAATTTCTGATTCTGGCTATGGTATCATACCTGAAATAATCAAAGATAACATATCAGTTTCTAAATTATTACTAAAAGCCAAATTCAGCAACTAATGTACCAAAAAGGTATAATCAAACTTTTTATGTTTGGTTATACCTTTTATTTTTAATAAGCACTAATATTATTTTGTTTTACATAATTTTTAATATTTTATTCTTCAATCAATATTACTCTTTCATTTCCTAATACTGTTCTAAAAATATTTAAAATATCATTATTAACAAAAATTGCTCCACAGTTTTTTTCATCTTCACCTATTTTTACAAATACTTGTATATTATTTTTATCACCAGAAAAATAACAAATACCACCTCTAAGTTTAGCCTTATTTTCCTCATCTAAATCAGTAATATCAAATACAAGTTTATGCTTTTTTTGTTCTTTAAAATCACTAATTTCATTTGCAATAATTGTTGTTGTGTCATCTTCCCTAATGCTTAATCTACCATCTACAATAACAATATTTTCCTCAAATAATGATTCTTTGCTTTTCATATACGCATTTTCAAATATAATTATTTCAGTACTACCATACAAATCTTCTATTGTAACAAAAGCCATAATCTTATTATTTTTAGTATATTTCTTTTTTATAGCAGTTATAATTCCTGCATATTTTACCTGTTGTCCATCTCTAAATTTAGTTTTTGCATTATTATATCCATGTTCTATATCTTCACCATTATCGTCAATCTGATTTAAATCTAATGTACTAATATTAGTTTGCTCTTGAATTAGCTTTCTATATTTTTCTAAAGGATGTCCTGAAATATATATGCCTAACATTTCTTTTTCCATAGAAAGTTTATCTTTGTCTGAAACTTCTGGATATATTTCAAAAGCATATTTTTTATCTTGCATTTTCTCTTTTTCTTCCTTGGTTCCCATATCAAACATAGAAACTTGTCCATCAAGTCCTCTCTTTTTTTCACTTTGGATTCCATCAATTATTTGTTCAAAAGATGCTAATAAAGTAGCTCTAGTCTGTTCAAAATCAGAAAAAACTCCTGCTTTTATAAAACTTTCTACACATTTTTTATTTACATTTTTATCTGCTATTCTTTCACAGAAATCTACAAATCCTTTATATGCACCATGTTCTTCTCTTTCTTTTATAACTGCATCAACAGCCGCATTCCCAACATTTTTTATACTTCCTAAACCAAATCTGATTTTTCCATCTTCAACACTAAATTTAGTCATACTTTTATTTATATCTGGTTTCAAAATTTCAATTTTTAGTCTTTTACATTCATCAATATATTCAGGAATTTTATCCAAATTTCCTAAAAAACTATTTAAAGTTGCAGCCATAAATTCTGCTGGATAATATGTTTTTAAATATGCTGTTCTATATGCTACAACTGCATAACAAGCTGCATGTGATTTATTAAACGCATATTTTGCAAACTCTGACATTTCATCAAATATTTTATTAGCAGATTTTTCATCTATCCCATTTCTAACACAACCTGGCACAACTACATTTCCATTTTCATCTACTTGGCCATGAATAAAAATTTCTCTTTCTTTAGCCATAACATCAAGCTTTTTCTTTCCCATTGCACGTCTTACCAAATCTGCTCTTCCTAAAGAATAACCAGCCAATTCACGAACAATTTGCATAACTTGCTCCTGATAAACCATACATCCATATGTTACATTAAGTATTGGCTCTAAGCTTGGATGTGTATATTCATTATGCCCTGGATTCTGTTTTCCTTTTATATATCTTGGAATTTGATCCATTGGCCCTGGTCTATACAAAGATACTCCAGCTACTATATCTTCTAAGCAATCTGGCTTTAATTCTTTCATAAAGTTTGTTATACCTTGACTTTCAAATTGAAACACACCTGATGTATTGCCTTCTTGCCATAATTTATATACATTAGGATCTGCCATATCTTTATCATATTCAACTTTTATTCCTCTATTTTCTTCTACTAAGTCTAATGTATCTTGAATAACAGTTAGTGTACGCAATCCCAAAAAGTCCATCTTTAAAAGACCTAATTCTTCTAATGTTGTCATTATATATTGTGTAGAAATTTGATTATCTCTTACATATAATGGCACATATGTATCTACTGGATCTTTTGTTATTACTATTCCACAAGCATGTGTTGAAGCCTGTCTTGGCATTCCTTCTAATCCCATTGCTATATCTAATAGATTTTTTATTTCTGGTTCATTTTCATATCTCTGCCTCAATTCTACATTTTGCTCTAAAGCTTTTTTTATTGTTATATGTAATTCATTTGGTATCATTTTTGCTAAAGCATCAGCTTCTGAATATGGAACATCTAAAACTCTTGAAACATCTCTAATAACCATTCTTGCAGACATTGTTCCAAAAGTTATAATTTGTGATACATGGTCATGCCCATATTTTCTAGAAACATAATCTATTACTTCCTGCCTTCTCTCATAACAAAAATCAACATCAAAATCTGGCATACTAACTCTTTCTGGATTTAAAAATCTCTCAAAAAGAAGTCCATATTTTATTGGGTCTATATCTGTAATTCCTATGCAATATGCTAATATTGAACCTGCCCCTGAACCACGTCCTGGTCCTACTGGTATTCCTTTTGATTTTGCATGATGAATGAAATCCCAAACTATTAAATAATAATCTACATATCCCATCTTTTTTATAACTGATATTTCATATTCTGCTCTTTCAATAATTTCTTTTGAAGGATTTTCTCCATATCTTTCTTTTAGACCATCATCACACAATTTTTTTAAATAATCATAATGTGTTGCAAACTCTTGTGGAACATCATAATTGGGCAATATTGTATGTCCAAACTCAAATTCCACATTACATTTTTCTGCTATTTTTACTGTATTTTCTATAGCTTCTGGAAAATTACTAAAATAATCACTCATTTCTTCTGGTGATTTTACATATAATTCATCTGTGTCAAAATGCATTCTATCTGGATCACTCATTCTTTTTCCTGTTTGTATACACAACAAGACTTCGTGATTATATGCATCTTCTCTTTTTAAATAGTGTGCATCATTTGTAGCAACAAGTGGTATATCTAATTTTTTAGCAAGTTTTATCAATCTTTGATTTGCTAAAACTTGCTCTTGTATACCATTATTTTGAATTTCTATATAATAATCTTCCCCAAAAACTGATTTATGCCATAATGCAACTTTTTCCGCTTCTTCTTCTCTTCCATTCATCAGATTTTGGTTTACTTCACCTGCTAAACATGCACTTAAACAAATTAATCCTTCATGATATTTTTCTAATATTTCTCTATCAATTCTTGGTTTGTAATAATAACCATCAACAAATCCTAAAGAAACTAATTTGCTTAGATTTTTATAACCTTGATTATTTTTTGCAAGTAATATTAAATGATAATATTTGTTGTCTATACCTGGCTCCTTATCAAATCTAGAACGCACAGCTACATACACTTCACAACCTATTATCGGCTTTATTCCTTCTTTTTTACAAGCTTTATAAAAATCTATTGCTCCATACATTACTCCATGGTCTGTTAGTGCTATGGCATCCATTCCTAGTTCTTTTGCTCTTATTGGTAAGTCTTTTATTCTATTTGCTCCGTCTAATAAACTAAATTCACTATGTATATGTAAGTGTACAAATTTTGACATTTCTTAATTCATTCCTTTTTGTACTTCAATATTTTGCTCTTATCTCTTCATCTTATGCTAACTTTTTATAAATGCTAATATTATTGTCCGTTTTTATTCTTTTTCAGCTTATACTACGTGTTTCAATTTATATACATTTACTCAGCCGCAATATAATATCCTACTCCTCTTTTTGTAATAAGAATTTTTGGAGCAGATGTATCTGTTTCTATTTTTTCTCTTATTCTTCTAACTGTTACATCTACTGTTCTAATATCTCCGTAATATTCATATCCCCAAACTTTTTCTAACAAAACTTCTCTTGTTGTTACTTGCCCAGGTTGACTAGCTAAAAATTTCAAAACTTCAAATTCTCTAAGTGTTAAATCTATAATTTTTCCTCTTACTCTAACTTCAAATTTATCTAAGTCTAATTCTAAATCTCCAACTCTTATTTTCTTTGTTTTTATTTTTGGCTTTTCCTCATCTTCTTCATCATTACTTTTTTGCCCTAATGTAACATCTGCTTTTCTTATATTTGCTTTTACTCTAGCTACTAATTCTCTTACACTAAAAGGTTTTGTTATATAGTCATCTGCACCTAGTTCTAACCCTACTATTTTATCTACTTCTTCGTCTTTAGCAGTTAATATAATTATTGGTATATTTACTACACTTTTTACCCTTTGGCATACTGTTAGCCCATCCATTTTTGGTAACATTATATCTAACATTATTAAATTAGGTCTTTCTTTTAATGCCATCTCTAATGCTGTTTGACCATCTTTTGCTTCTATAGTTCTATATCCTTCTTTTAACAAATTAAATTTTAAAACATCTATTATTGCTTGCTCATCATCTACTATTAATACTGTTTTAACATCCTTGTTTATATCTTCCACAAAAACTCCGCCTTTCGTAGTTCTATTTTCTTTTATATTTATATCACAATTATTGCTTTAATACAAGTATTTTTTTGATTTTTTCCTCTTCTAATTAGTTTTATATTGTTCAGGAGCAATTAATATTAGTTTTCCCCTACATACTCCACACCTATATTTTTGTAAATTATTAGGCTTTCTAATTCTATAATAAATTTGTCCACAATTTTTACATTTTATAATATATTTATAACTTTTTTCTTCATTATATTCTTTATTACTTTTCTCATAATCTTCTTTCTTATTTCCAGTTGTTTTTATGTTATACCCCAACTTTTGATTTATATATTCAGCATATAATTTGAATTCTTTTCCATGATTATTACACATTGGCATACAATGTATTAATTCATGCATTACAGTATTTTTTATTATATCTTCATTCAATTCCATTACCCATTTACTTATTTCTATTTTATGTTTTTTATATTTTCCATATTTAACAATTATATTCCTCCCTTTTTTCTCCACATATTTTGTTTTTACATCTGGCTCTTCTTGTTTGCATACTCCATATCTCTTCTTACTTCTTCCTGATAAACCTATTTCTATTTTACCTACTTTTTCTTCATCATCTATTTTTATTCCTATACTCTTTAATTCTTGCTTACATTCTTTATATATTTTTTCTAATTTTATTTCATCCTCTTCCATTTCTATATCATTCCTTTTTTATTCTGTGCATTGTTATTTTTAGTTTTATCTTATAGAAAATTCAAAAAAATTTCCTAAAAAGACAAAAAATAACTACTAAGATTTTAACTCTTAATAGTTATTTTTGTCAATTTTATAGATTAATCTACAGATTGATCTATAATTTTTCCTGTGTAGCACAAATACACAGAATTTTTTTATATTTTAAAAGTTCGAAGGATCTTCATAGAATATTGAAATAGAGTAGAACATATCTACTCTATTAATTAAATATTGACTTTATTTTTCAGTATATTCAATCTCAATTTTAGCATCAGCTGCAAAAGAAGTTAAATCAACATAAGTTTTGCCAGCAGAAATAATAATGTGAGAATTAATATCTGTAATAGGAGATCCATTTACTTTAATAATAATTTCAGAACCTGATTTTATATTTTCCAGTTCAACTTTTCCATTTGTAGAAAGAACCTGTTTGCTTGTTTCCCCTGTAATTTCTGACTCTACTTTTTTGAATGCTCCTATTATACTATCATATCCATCTGTAGCTTTAATGTAATTTTTAGTTGAAGAAGGTATTATTTCTGTCATTATTTTTGTATTGCCTGTGGTCTCATTTTGGCCTAATATAGCAATAGTGTATATTGTTGGCTTACAAGTACTTCCTTTTAGTAAATTAGCTTTTGATGTAACATTACTTACCTTTTCTCCTCCAGTTTTTAATAAATCATCACCATAAATTAGTTTTCCATATCTATCATAAGTAACATTTACATTAAATGCTCCATCACTTAAAACTATTACTATGTTTTTATTAGAAGGCTTATTTTTAGCCATTGTTTCTATCATTGTTTTAGCTTTAACTAAACCATCACCTATACGTGTTCCACCATTTGCAGTTAAACTATCTACTTTACCTTTTAGTGTTGTTGCTTTTGTCTTATTTGTAGCTGTACCTATTTGTTTTGCATTATCTTGATTTTGATTTTTTCCTCCACTACTAAATGTTATTATGCCTACCTGACCACCAGATTCAAAGTCTACTCCATCTATTAAGTTTTTGGCTGCTGTTTTAGCATTTGTTAAACGTCCGTTTTCTTTCATACTTCCAGATACATCTATTACTAAAACTATATTACTATTAGTTGTTTTTATTGTTTCTGAGTTTTTAATTAATTTTACTTGTTTTTCAATTTGATACTCTTTTGGGTCTTTTACTGTTTTTTCTTCATTTTCTGTTGTTTTATATGTTGCCGAATTTGCTATTTTTTTCCCTGGTTTTCCTGTTACTTTTACAGTAAATTCAACTGTTTTACTATTTCCCGCTGAAATTTCTAATGTTTTAGCTAATCCATTATTTGATTTTAATTCATTTAGTTCTGCTGATGTTAAATTTGTTCCTGTAGTAAGTAGTGTTGTATTTTCTGGTACTTTGTCTTTTACAACTGTAGTACCATTTGCATTTCCAATATTTGTTACAGTTATAACATATTTGATTGTATCGCCATATTCTGCAACTTCTTTATGAGTATTTCCAGTTGCTTTTGTTATTTTACTTGTTTTTGTAACAGTAAATTCGACTTTTGCTTTTGCTGTAACTTTAGCATTATCTTCTACTTTTAAAGTTTTATCATTATTATTGCTATCTGTATAATGTGCTTCAGCTGTAGCAATATTTATAATTTCTTTTCCTCCAACTTTTGTATCTTCTGAGGTAATTTTATAATATACTGTAAATTCTGCTGTTGCTGTTTCTGTACCTGCTTTTCCTAGTGTACTTATGGTTCCAACATTATTTGTAAAATTTGTTATACCGTCATTTGTAAAACTTATTTTTCTATTATCTGTAACCTGTACATTTGTTAATGGGATATTTGATGTGTTTGTAACTATTATTTTATATCCTACTACATCTCCTTCTTTGACTTCTGGAATTGCTCCTGATGCAACTGGATTTCCATTTACACTTATTACTGTTTTTGTTATATTAATTGATGGTAATGTATTTACTATTTCTAATCCATTATATGTTACTATATATCCATCAGGAATATTTGCTTCTTCTATTGAGTATGTTATTTCGTCTGCATTTTCATCATATACAGGTACTTCTACTGTTTTCTTAAATTTATTTTCTTCGTTTAATGTTTGATTTGGAACATTAGTTTCTACTATTTCTTCTCCTACTTTTCCTATTATTTTTGCTTCTATATCTTGATGATTTTCTTTATTGTCATTCCATTTTTTGCTGATTTCTATATTTTTAGTATCTGTTGGTTTTACAAATTTGTTTGTTATTTCTGCTGTATATCCATTTTCTTTTGTCGGTTGTATTGTTTTAGTTTTGTCTTGTTCATAGAATTTCCAATTTTTATCTGTAGAGCCTATTTCTTCTACAGTGTAAGTTATTTCGTCTCCATTTTCGTCATATTTTAATAAGTTTGTTATTTCTGTTTCCCATGTGTCTGTTGTTAATACTATGTCTATTAATTTTTCGCCATTTTTATTTAATTGTAATGTTATTCTTGTAGGTCTTTTTGCTGCTTTATTTTTATTGTCATCCCAGTGTTTTTTTACTTTTAATACTATTGTTTCTTGTGAACCTATAAATTTGTTGGTTATTGTTAATGGTGTATTTTCATCATATATTACTTGATAGAATTTTGGTACTGTTGTTTCTCTTGCTGAATATTTAATTTCTTGACCATTATCATCATATTTTTGCACTTCTATTTCTTTAGTCCACTTATTTTTAATGTCTCCAATTATAGCTGGTTTTTTTATTATTACATTTTTAGATATTGCACTTTTTCCATCTGTTCTGGTTCCTTTTATTTTAAATTCTACATCTTGACGATTTTTTTCTTGTGCTTGTGTGTCATCCCAAATTTTTGTTGCTACTAGTTTTGTTTTGTTATTATTTGGTAATTCAAATTTGTTTGTTACATCAATTGTTATGTTTCCATCATCTTTTCTAACAGGCTCGTTTTTATATGATTTATAAAATTCTGTATTTTTTAATTCTTTGATGTCATAATTTATTAAATCTCCATTTTCGTCATATTTTTTCAATCCTGTGAATTCTATTTTTTGTGTATTTCCTTCTCTTTCAGCATCCACTATTTGAACTGCATCTTTTACTTCTTTTTTATTCGCTATTAATTGGAATGTAAGTTTTTCTGGTCTTCTTTGTGATTGAATTTGATTATCTTCCCAATTCTTGTTTATTGTTAAATTTATTTTTGTTTCTGGTACTTCAAATTTGTTTGTTATTATTAAATCTTGTGGATTTGTGTCTATATTTTTATAGAATCCTGAATTTGTTTGTGGCTCTGTAGCAAAATAGTTTATTAGCTCTCCATCATCATTATATTTTTCTACTTTGATTGTTTTTTTCCATTCTTCTGCTTTTGAATCTCCAGTTATTGTTTGATTTGGTACTGTAGCTCTTGGGCTTGGCGTTCCTGATATTTCAAATATCACATTTTCTGGCCTTTTTTCTGCTTTATTTTTATTATCTTCCCATTTTTTTATCAATGTTATTTCTGTTTCTTTTTCATCTTCTGGAATTTCAAATGTATTTTCAAAATTGAATTCTATAATGTTTCCATCTACATTTTCTGATGATTCTGTTGTATAGAATTTTAGTCCTGTTCTTTTTTCTGTTACTATATATTTTATTTCATCTGCATTTTCATCATATTTTGGTAAATCATTAATTGTTGTAGTTGCATTATCTTCATTTCCTAATATTACATCTTGATTAAAGTTTTTACCATCACTTATTGTAAATGTAATTTCATCTGGTCTATGTGATTTTTGTTTTTCATTATCATTCCATTTCTTATTGATTTTTATTGAGACTGTTTCTGATGAACCAACAAATTTATTTATTACAGTCAAATCATTTTCTGTTTTTTCATAAAATCTTGGTACATCTTCTTCTGTAGCTGTATATTTTATTTCTTGACCATCTTGATTGTATTTTGGCAATTTTAAAACTTTTGTCCATGTGTTTTCATCATCTGTTTTTGAATTTTCTGTTGATAATTCCGCTTCTGCAACAGTGTTTTCTCCTGTTACTTTTAATTTTACTTTTTCTGAACGTTTTTGTGCTTTGTTGTCATCATCTTCCCATATTTTTGTAACTGTTATTTGTGTTTCATTATCTTCTGGGATTGTAAATTTGTTTTCTATTTCTACTTTTTCGTTTCCTTGTTCATCTGCTTCTTGACTAGTTATATTTGATTTATAAAATTCATTAAGTCCTGTTTCTTCTATTCCATATTTTAGTGGATTTCCTTTTGCATCATATTTATTTAAGTTTTCAAAAACTATTTCTTGGGATTTATCTGATATATCTGCTGACCTTACTTCTTTTTCTGTTTCTGTTATTTCTCCATTTTTAGTTAATATAAATTTGATTTTTTCTGGTCTTTTCTGTGCTTGTATTAAATTATCTAACCATGTTTTATTTACTGTTAATGATATTTTTTCTTTTTCTGCTTCGTTTGTAACTTCATTTGTTTCTTTATCATCTATTATTGCTATATTTTTTACTTCTACTTTTTCTTTTTCTAATGGTTTTACTTTGACCGTAAAACTTAACGTTGCCGTATTTTCTCCAGCTGGTACAGTTACAGTTATGCCTTTTTCTAAATCTGTTTGTGTGTATTCTGTTTCTTTATCATTAATTTTTATTGATTTTTCTACTAATGTTGTATATTCAGATATTTTGTCTTTTACTATTGCCTCTCCTGGCTTGTTTCCTGAATTTGATAATTTTATTGTATATGTTATAATTTCTTTTTCTTTTACTTTATCTTCAGGTGTGTTTGTTTTTATACCTGTAATATTTACTGTATCTGTAATATCTGGATCTGTTGGTTTTTCTTCGTCATTACCTATAAGAGCTATGTTTTTAATTTCTCCTTGTATTTTATTTATTTTAATTGTAAATATTACTTTTGCCTCTCCATGTGCTGATACTTCTATCTCTTTTATTCCATTTATTAAATCTTCAGCATTCTTATCTTTTGAAACTATTTCTTCATCTTTTAATATAGATACATCTCCCACCATTTCAGCTTTTCCATCTGCTAATATTTCTTTTAAATCTATATCTTTTACTGTAGTTTTTCCATCTATATCTCCTGTATTTTTTACTGTTATTGTGTATGTAATCCTATCATTTATTTTTGCTGGCTCTTGTATTGTTTTCCAGTTTTCATTAAATTCTCTAGATACAATACTTGTTTTTTCTTGTTCTATAATTGCTGTTTTTACTTCTTCTGATGGTGTTCCATTTGCTATTGCCATATTTAAAATTGTCCCTGTTATATTTTCATTTACTTTTACAGTAAATTGTATACCTACTGTTTCTTCTGATTTTATATCTATATACCATTTTAACCCTATAACTTTATCATTTTCTTTTATTTTTAATGAATTGTCTTGTGTTTCTACATAAGTTGTATTTTCTGGTATATTGTCAGCAATCTCTATATTTTTGTAATCTTCTTTTCCATTATTTTTTACTTGTAAATTGTATGTTATTTCTTCTCCTATCCTTACTAGATTTGTTCCTGTTTTGCTTATTGCTGTTTTGTTTATTTCTATATCTCTGTTATTTTCTCCTGTTATTCTTGCTGAGGCATTTTCTGCTTCTATATTTATTGGTGTCCATCTTACCACTCTGTCATCTGTTACTTGTACAAGTTCTCCTTCTGTTACTCTCCTTATTGTTGAGCCTTCTATATTGTCTGTTCCTTGTGAATTGTTGTTTCCTTGATTATTGCTGTTTTGATTTCCTGTTTGTTGTCCTTGCATATTGTTTTGTTGTGAATTTCCTTGTGTTGTATTTCTTTGTGCATTATTTGTTTGTGTATTGTTTGCATAATTTGTTCCTGATGTACTATTACTATTAGTTGATAAATTTGCGTTATTGTTTGTTTGTAAATTTGCATTTTGTTGATTGGCATTTTGTTGTGTTCCTGAATTGTTTTCATTATTTGCTATTCCATCTGTTGTTAATATTTGATTATTTTCTCCATTTTGTTCTTGTTTTTCTTCTTTTACTCCATTTTCTTGTACATTTATTGTTTCAGTTCCTGAACCATTTACTCCATTTTCTGATGCTATTTCTGTTGCTTCTGATGTTCCCTTATCTTTTAAGAACACAACTGTACCAGTTATAGCAATTGCTGTTAATATAGTTACAGCTGCTATTGCTATTATGCTCTTCATGTTCAGTTTTCCTGACATCTATTGTTCCCCCTATCTTTTTTTATTAACATTTGCAGTTTCTTTTTATTTTATTTCTCGTGCTTTTAATATAAGTCTTTCCTTGTTTCCATTTGTACATGTTATTAAAGTAATCTCTCTTATTGAGTCATCTTCTGTTTTTAATATGCTCACATCATTTGGATTTGTTATAAATTTATTGTAAATCTGATAATTTATTGTTTGTTTTTTCAAATCCGTTAATTCTATATTATCCCCTATTTCTAACTTTTTTGTCTTGCCAAACATTGTTCCATCATAATTGTTATGCCCAGCTATTGACAAATTTCCAAAATCATTTACATTTTGTCCCCAGTATTTCACTATTGATACTTTCATAGGTTCTTTCATTTTTTCTGGAGATATCTTTTCAGTTCCTTTTTCTTTTGTATCTATTTGATTTACATCTATTATTGGATATTCCATTTTTATTTTTGGAATATTTATTATTCCAATAACATCATATCCATCTATTTTGATTTTTGTATTTTCTTGTTCTTGTGTTTGTGTAATATTTCCTTCTGTTTCATTTGTTTCTTCTGGAGTTATTTTTGAAAATGTTTCTATTACTCCTTTATTTTTTATTTCATTTAATTGCCTTCCTCCATACTTATACACTATGCAACATAATAAAATAATTGCTATAATATGTAATATTACAAACACTATTCTATAACTCTTTTGTTTTTTTACTCTTGCATCCTCTTGTTTCATTATTTTATATATGTTGTGTTTTATTATTTCATATATATTTTCTTTCATCTGTCCGCTTCATTTTTCGTTTTCCTCATTTTAATAAATACAAAAATCATCATTAATATTATAATTCCTAATGCTACTATTAATAATATACTGTCACTTGTTATAGGTAATTTTGTTGTTTCTTCTATTATTTTTTGCTCTCTTTCATATGTTGGTGTTTCTGTTTCTTTGGATATTAAAAATTTTGAATCTAATGTTATTTGATTTCCTTCTACTTTTTTGATAAAAACTACATATTTTGAATCATTTTTTGCTTCTTTTGGCTGTCTTATTTGCATTTCTTCGACTAAATTCCAATTTGCTTTTGATATTAAATTACTATATTTATTATAAAATTCTTTTGCTACATTTATTTTTTCATACATATCCATTTGACTATATTCATTTTTGATTTTTCCTGCAAGTTCAACTAATGTTCCATATTCATTTGTTGCTGGCATTATTTGATAAAAGTATCTTGCATTTTGATTATCTTTTATTTTTATACCACCAACTTTAACCGTGATTTTTACTCCATTTTCACCTGTTCTTTCTTCTTGTACTAAATTAGAAATTATTTCAGTTTTTATTCTTTTGCCTGTGTTTTCCACTTCTTCTATTTTGCTTTTCTCAAAACTTTGACTAAAATCAATCTCCTTTCCAGTAATAATTTCTCTTTCTCCTTGTTTTATCCATAAATATGCTTTTTCATTTTGCTTTACATTATATACATTTTTGTCAATAACAATTACACTATTTTGTTCATCATCTTTTGATGAATGTATATATTTTAGCTCCATTTCCTTTGCCGTTGGTGTATTTGCTATGGCATAGTTAAATTCTTCTTTTTGTAAGTCTTTTACATATATTATGTATTTTTCCTCCTCTGTTTTTATTATTTGCATTTGCGTTTGTGTTTGCTCTTCTTTCGTATCTGTTGCTAGAACAGCTATTGGCGTAAATATTAGAAACATTACTATTGCTGCCACGCCAATGATTTTTTTGCTCATAATAATTCCCCCTTCTATTTACAATTTATGGAAGTATTATAATATAATTTCCATTTTTTGTAAATAGTTTTTTGGATTTTTAAGATTAATTTTGGAGACGAAGGTTGATGTTTTTGGGGACGGAGCAAAAAAACACTACCGAAGGCAGATGTTTTTCTTGCTCCATCCCCAAAAACATCAACCTTCGTCTCCAAAAACAACAGCTTAAAAAAGCCCCAAGTTTAATTACTTAGGACTTTCCTGTTATTATATAAAAAACTAAATTCTTGCAACTCCTCCAACAACTTTGCTGTATTCTGCATTTTCTAATAATTTAGCTCCTCCAGAGATTACAATTAAATCTCCTTTTTCTAATATTTCTTTTTGTTTTAATTTTTCAATTCCCATTTCTACTGTTTTATCAATATTTTCTTGAGCTTCTACATAAATAGGTGTTACATTCCAAGCAATAGCTAATTGATTGAATGTTCTTCTATTATCTGTAATTGCTAATATTGGGCATCCAGCTCCTAATCCAGCTAATTTTCTTGCTGAATCTCCTGAATGTGTATAGCATACAATTGCATCTGCTTCCATATTCATTGCTGTTACACATGTTGAATATGCAATTTTTGTTTCGAAATCTGATAAATCGATGTTATCATTATTTTTAAATCTTTTCCAGTAATCTATTTCTGGTTCTACTCTTCCTGCAATTTTAACCATTGTTTTTACACATTCTACTGGATATTTACCCATAGCACATTCTCCAGAAAGCATTACAGCACTTGTTCTATCAAATATAGCGTTTGCTACGTCACTTGCTTCTGCTCTTGTTGGTAATGGATTAAATGTCATTGATTCTAACATTTGTGTTGCTGTTATAGCTGGTTTATTTGCTCTGTTTGATAATTTGATAAATTTCTTTTGAGCTACTGGTGGTTCTGTAAAGTCTGTTTCTGTTGCCATGTCTCCACGTGCAATCATTTGAACATCTGCATTTTCTACAATTTCTTCCATATTTTGCAAACCTTCAACATTTTCTACTTTTGTTACTATTTTTATGTCTTTTCCACCATTTTCATCTAATACTTTTCTTACTTGATCAATATCATCTTTGTTTCTTGTAAATGACATTGCAACATAATCATAATCATGTTCACAAGCTGTTTTTAAATCTTGGATATCTTTTTCTTTTAATGCTGGTAAACGTACTGCTGTTCCTGGTAAGTTTATTGTTTTTCTACTTCCTAATCCGTTTCCATGTACTACTGTACATACTATATCTTTTCCTACTATTTCATCTACTACTAATTCAATAGCTCCATCATCAATTAATACTTTTGAACCTGGTTTTACATCATTGTATAAACCTTTGTAGCTTACTGATACTTTGTCTTTATCTCCTACTATATCTTCATTTACTAGTGTGAATTTTTGTCCATCTTCTAGTTTTATTTTTTCATTTTTTCCTGTTACTAACATTCCTGTTCTAATTTCTGGTCCTTGCATATCTAATAATAATGCTACTGGAACATCCATTTCTTTTCTTAATCTGATTATTTCTTCAGTTTTTTCTGATTGTTCATCCCAGCTTCCATGTGAATAGTTGATTCTTGTTACATTTAGTCCTGCATTAATTAATTCTTCTAATCTTGTTTCACTTGCAGGTCCTATTGTTCCTACGATTTTTGTTTTTCTTAATGTTTTCATTTTTTAATCAATTCCTTTCTTTTTTAGACAATCCTTTTATTCTATGATACCCAATATCATTAGATTTTATACTTGTCCATTATTATCGCCATCTATTATATCACATATAAACACTATTTTTCAACAGTTTACAACATTTTTTTCACCCCTTTACAATATTTTTCAAAAATTTTTAAACAACACTAACCAAATTTAAAAATCAATTAATCATTTTTTTGTGAATTGTTAAAATCATCAATATTATCCATTATATCTTTACATTCTTTCCAACTAGTAACTTTAAGAAGGTCATAATCTTTAGCCATTTTTTTAGCTATTTCCTTAGTATTATCAGAAGATTCCATGTCTGCAACAATAATATTTTTCAAATAATCCTCTCTTCCATATAAAATTTTAAACAAAATAGATCTCAAAAACCCTTCTATTTTTTCTTCCTGATTTTTTACCGCAATTATCACATAAGTTCCATTTGCCTTCATATTTGTATATGTAGTTAAATATATA
>ENA-ORUQ01001392-ORUQ01001392.1-human-gut-metagenome-genome-assembly--contig:-NODE-1392-length-23324-cov-9.168035_pt1 | contig 23324 bp, 24 predicted proteins | sample MGYA00242081_ERZ509211 | MGnify/ENA primary metagenome ERZ509211 (study PRJEB26280, sample SAMEA2338785) | human gut metagenome | biome: human gut; feature: human-associated habitat; material: faeces...
GATAGTAATCATCGACAGTCAAATGAATTACCGAGGAAAACTTGACACTTACGTCCAAACATTTCCTCATTGTGACGATTTTGATTTCCAAGTATAATAGGAGTAGAGAAAGGCGGTGCTCCAATGAACGAACAGACCTTATCGGATTTGCAGAAACGGCGGCATACGCGTGCTCTGCAGATTATTAAAAGATGGCGTCTTATGGATGATGATTTCATGAAGCGGTGTCTCAAGAACAACATTCCTGCTGTAGAATGCATTCTGCGAATTATTATGGAACAGCCTGATCTTCATGTATTATCGGTAACCATAGAGGACACTATCCCCAGTCTTTTGGGACATGGAATCCGTATGGACGTGCATGCTGTTGACTCTGCCGGAACTGAATACGACATCGAGGTACAGCGTTCAGATAAAGGGGCCGGTGCCAGAAGGGCTCGTTTCAACAGCAGTCTTCTGGATCTGAACAGCTTGAAAAAAGGAAATACCTATGACCAGCTGCCTGAAAGCTATGTCATTTTTATTACAGAAAATGATATTTTCAAGGCGGGACTGGCCCGTTACCATATCAATCGAATCATCGAAGAATTAAGCCGTCCCTTTAATGATGGAGAACATATCATTTATGTAAATGGAGATTATCGCGGCTCCGATGATATAGGTAAGCTGATGAATGATTTTCGTTCTTCCAAAGTGGATGATATGATTCTGGAACCGTTAAAGGAAACAGTCAATCGTTATAAAAATAACCCCAGGGAGGTGGCTGCCATGTGTGCCGATTTGGAAAAATGGAGTATGGATGAGCGTTCTGAAGGGCGTGCTGAAGGCGCTGAACTGCTTGCCCGGCTTTTGAAACTGCTGCAGGCAGAGGGCCGCACCGATGATGTCAAGCTGGCTTTGGAAGATAAGGAAGCCCGGGAAAGGCTGTATAAGGAATATCATCTGGATTAAATCAGAACCGGACAAGGCTTGAGCCCTGCCCGGTTTTTTCTTTCCCTGCTGTATGTATGCAGGAATGGTCTTAAGTTCGCTTACCATTGAATTGACATCATAGCCCTTTGTCCAGCGTTGAAAGGCTCCTGGGTTATGGCTTTCCTGACAAATAAAAAAAGCGTCGAATCATCGACGCTTTTTTATGGCGGAGTGAGGGAGATTCGAACTCCCGCACCGGTCACCCGGTCTAACGATTTAGCAAACCGTCCTCTTCAGCCACTTGAGTATCACTCCACATAGCTGACTTGTATAAGGATACACTATGAAGGGCCTCATTGTCAAGGACTTATTTTTTATTCTCTTCTTTTACGGCCTGCTGCTTTACATCTCCATTAGCTTTCGCTTCCATGGTTTCATCAGTGATATGACTCATTATCAGTAACGTTTTTAACAGCAGCGACCGTATTTTTCGTTCCTCTTTCAGCATTTCTACTTCATGTGACATCAGTGGCAGTTCATATCCCGGCTTCCTGTGTTTCTACAGGCCATCCCATATAGAGACAAGAAAAGACCGGAAGCCCGGTCTTTTCTTATCGAATCAGATATACATTCACTTTGGGTTTCATACCCCATTTGTAGGCCTGGTCGTAGTTATCCACGCCTACATCGATAATATTTCCATGAATGGCGCCGCCTATATCGTCGCAGATGGCATAGCCATAGCCTTCGATGTAGACTTCACTGCCCAGAGGGATAATATTGGGATCCACCGCTGCATGGCCTTTGCCTGCATAGGCACCCATGGCTGTCATCCCTCTTCCATCTCCGTCATTAGGCGTGTAGGCAGTAGCTTCCATACGGAATACTTTTTTATAGTTTCCTGTAAAGCGGGGTGCGCTGTCCAGTCTGTCCCATACATCACCGTCGGCAATGCCGGTTCTGGCCAGATTTTCTTCTGCCTGGAGCTGGCGCACTGCCTCAGCAGTCCCCTCCCCGTAAATGCCATCTACACTGCCGGGATTATAACCGTGAAGGAGAAGTTTGTTCTGGAGGCGGATGACTTTCTTTCCGGAGTCCCCCGGTGAAAGCACAGTTTCGCCGCTCTGGGCCGCATACTCGGAGGTAATGCGGGACAGGGTGTCTCCATTCACCATGCCGGTGACGGAAAGGCCTTCATCGCTTTGGAAGGCTTTCACTGCAGAAGCGGTATCGCCGCCGTAAATACCGTCTACCGCTCCATCCAGGTATCCCATTTTCTTCAGCTTCCGCTGAATCGATGAAACATCACTGCCGCTGTCACCGATACTGTAAAGGGAGGATCCTCTGTCGCCGCTTTCTTCCTCTTCCCTCTCTCCTTCGTAGGAAACGGAAGAGGTATCTTCATTTCTCAGGGCGCCATAGGTCATTTCATCAATGACACCGGAAACAGGAATGCCTTTGGCTTTCTGGAAGGCCCTTACGGCGTTGGTAGTATCTTCACCGTATACGCCGTCAATGCCGCCTTTCAGATAACCTGCGGCCTGGAGCCGCACCTGCATGTCGCTGATCATGCTGCCCCGGTTGCCCTCGGCGTAAACTACGCCGCCGCCGGGACGATAGCCCGCTCCGGCCGCCCGTTCAATCGCTGCACGGGTATCATCATCAGCCCTGCCGGTAACAGGCAGCCCTTTGGCCTTCTGGAATAAGGCCACTGCTTCTTTTGTGGTGGAGCCGTAATCTCCATCTACTGTACGTGCAAGATAGCCTGCCGCCACCAGGTCGTTTTGCAGGGAAGAAACTTCACTTCCCGACATGCCGATAGACAAGGTCTGGGCAGACGCGGTAAGAGACGCCACCAGCCAGATGGCTGCGGCGCATCCCCATGTATATAAAGCACGCATTCATATCACCTCCATAGACTCCTGTATTTTACCATTTTCTGCCGATTTTGTAAAAAAAAGAGTAAAACCCTCATATTTCATACTGCAAATGATTCGTTTTTGAGGCTTGCTTAACCGGGCAGAAATACTGATTTTTTCGGTGGGAAATATCCTCTGAAAATACCGGAAATCGGGGGATTTCAGCCCAAGAGGAGAGCGGTTTTATCGGGGAATTGCATTTGGACAAATTGGTATAAATGCCAAAAACCTCAAGGCGCCTTTTGCCTCCCCCAAGGGTCGGCCCCTTTTTATTTTCCCCTTTCCAGTCATATTTTTTGAATTGTCTAAATCTGGAAATCATATTATAATAATTATGTATGCATAGCTTTCATTTCAAGGAGGAAATATGGAATCACTGAATCAACTGATTTCCACCATTAACGGATTTTTATGGTCATCTGTTATCATCGCCCTGCTGGTGGGAGCAGGCTTCTATTTTACTGTCCGCACCAGGGCTGTACAGATTCGTTACTTCGGACGGATGTTCCAGCTCATAGCCCATACGGCCGGCCGGAAGACTGAGGGAAATGAGGTTTCTCCTTTCCAGGCTTTCTGTGTCAGCACCGCTTCCCGAGTAGGTGTAGGCAACATTGCAGGCATCGCCATTGCCATCGTATCCGGCGGTCCCGGCGCTATTTTCTGGATGTGGTTTATTGCGGTCATCGGTTCCGCCACGGGCTTTGTAGAATCTACCCTGGCCCAGCTTTATAAGGTGCCAAGAGAAGACGGCAATGGCTTCCGCGGCGGTCCTGCCTATTATCTGAAAAACGGCCTCGGCCACCGTATCTGGGCTGCCCTCTTTGCTATTCTGATTTCCGTCACCTACGGTATGATTTATAATTCCGTACAGTCCAATACCATTTCCCTAGCCCTGAACCATGCACTGGGTCTGGACCGTATGATGGTAGGCGGCGTGGTTACTGTGCTGGCCATGCTGGTCATCTGCGGCGGCATGGGCCGGGTAGCCCGGGTGACGGAATGGATGGTGCCTATTATGGCAGGCATTTACATCGTGGTTGCTCTGGGCATTATGCTCTATAATATTACCGAAATGCCCCATGTGTTCTACATTATCCTCCGGGATGCCTTCGACTGGCAGGCAGTATTTGGCGGCGGCATGGGTGCTGCTGTGCTCACCGGATTCAAGAGAGGGCTTTTCTCCAACGAAGCCGGCGAAGGTTCCGTACCAAATGCAGCAGCCACTGCAGATGCCACCCATCCGGTGGTGCAGGGCCTCATCCAGGCCTTCGGCGTGTATGTAGATACCCTTTTCATCTGCTCCGCTTCTGCTTTCATCGTTCTTCTTACCGGAGACTACAGCGCCACCGGTCTGACCGGCATCGAACTGATTCAGTGGGACATGACCCAGTACTTCGGAAACGGCGCTCCGAAAGCCGTTTCCTTCCTCATTTTCCTCTTTGCCTTCACTTCCCTTATCGGAAATTATTATTACGGGGAAATCAACATCGGCCATCTCACCCATAAAAAATGGCCGCTGAACCTCTTCCGCCTTCTCATTGCTGTCATGATTTTCTGGGGTTCCATTGCGGATCTGCCCCTTGTGTGGAACCTGGCGGACCTCTTCATGGCCTTTATGGTCTTAACCAACGTAAGCGCCATTATTCTTCTTTTCCCCCAGGCCCGGGCCTGCCTTCTGGATTATGAAAAGCAGCTGAAAAAAGGCATCCGGGTACCTCTCTTCCACCGGGATGTGCTGTCCGATACGAAGGGTATCGTATGGTGGGATGAGGAAAGCAATTCCAATCATTTGAAACGGATGGAGAAATAAGGATTTCCAAAGAAAGCACGGACTCATTTACAAGTCTGTTCTTATCTATTGCTTCGTCATGGGATTTCCTAAACAGATGGCTGTTCACATCTAGTCATTCCCTGACAAAAAAACAATTGCTGCATCCATACTTGTCCAAAGGACTGTGAGGAAAGAGGGGCATCCCTTTTCCCCCACAGTCTTTTTTGCAAAGGAAGAAAAAACGAGCACCTATCCCTCTCCCCTGAAAGGATTTCTTACAAAATAAACCATTTTCCTGTTTTATATCATTTTATCAAGGAGGAAATATGATAATCAAAGCACCCTGTGGAGCCATGGAAGGCATGGAAATCCAGGGCATACATCAGTTTCTGGGTATTCCCTACGCCAAGCCGCCAGCAGGTGCCCTTCGCTTTATGCCCACAGAACCGGCGGAACCCTGGACAGGAATCCGTTCCTGCAGAAAACTGGGCCACGCTGCGCCTCAGCTCTATGTACCGGGACTTACTTTTCTGAAAAAAGAAGAGACCCTGGATGAAGACTGTCTTTATTTAAATGTGACCACCCCTGATACGACAGGAAAGCTTCCTGTGCTCTGCTGGATTCACGGCGGCGCCTTTCAGAAAGGATCTGCCACAGCAGGCATCAATCCGCCTTCCTTTGCCAGAGAAGGCATGGTGGTTGTCAATATGAATTACCGCCTTGGAGCCCTGGGATTTATGGATATGTCCAATTATCTGGGAGATGCATACCGACAGTCCGGAAACAGCGGCCTTCTGGATATTATCGAGGCCCTCCGCTGGGTGCGGAAGAACATTGCTTCCTTTGGCGGCGACCCGGATAATGTAACCATTATGGGCCAAAGCGCCGGTGCCAAGCTCTGCGGTGCCCTGACCATCATGAAAAAAGCCAGGGGACTGTTTCAAAAAGCCATCCTCTGCAGCGGCGCCGTGCAGTGCATTCGTGATGTGCATACTGCCCGGTGCATAACAGAGCAATTTATGTCCCATGCAGGTCTTACAAAAGACAGGGCCCATGAAATCCTCACCATGCCCTGGGAAGCCATTTTAAAAGCCCAGGCTCCCATGTTCCGCGGATTCAACCTGCATGCGGCAGGCCCTGTATTTGACGGCATCAATTTTGAAGGAAATGACGCCCTTGCCCTGATCCGGCAGCAAACAGGGCCGCGTATTTCCCTTCTCATGGGAACAAACAGAGATGAAACAAATCTCTACTGGCATATCTATCATGTGCATGACATGGATGAAGGGCTGGCAGAAAAACTCTTCGGCAATCGGGCCCCCATCGTTATGAAAAACTACAGAAAAATTCCCAAAGACGAAAACTTCCATCAGCGTTTCGTCCACTTCCTGACAGAATATATTTACCGCGCCGGCGACATAGACATGGCGGAAACCGCTTCTGACGCAGGGCAGGACGTCTATCTCTACCGGCTGGACTGGGACCGGCAGGCTTATAAAGCCTGCCATGCTTCTGAGACCCAGTTTCTCATGGGTATGGGCTCTGTCATCCACGATGTGGACCACTCGCCTGCCCATGAAGAGTTGAAAGAAGAAATGCACGGCGCCTTTACTGCCTTTATAAAAAAAGGCATACCCGCTGCAGAGGGCATGCCGTCATGGCCGAAATTTGACAGAGAAAACCGCCGTATCATGGTCTTTGACCATCCCTGCCATGTAGAGAGAGCTGCTGCATCGGAAACAGACCCGGCCATGCCATTCCAGGTATTTGCCCTGTGAAACCTGTATATCATAAAAAAGGCTGTGAAGAAATGATTTACATTTCCTCACAGCCCTTTTTTTGCTGAAACAAATTGAGAAAAGTAAAAAGCCACTGACCTTCGACAGGTCCTGAGCAGCAGGAAACCTGTCAGAAGGTTTTATCAAGATGCCCCACTACTTTTTTATTTCCTTTTTTCTCATCCCGTTCTTCCAGTTTTTTCATAATGTCGTAAAGATCTACGCCGGCATTTTCCCAGAGGACGAAGAGATGGTAGAGGAGATCGCAGGATTCATCTATGATTTCTTCCTTGTCTTCGTGCTGATCGGCAATAATGACTTCAGAGGCTTCTTCTCCTATTTTTTTGTCGATTTTATTCTTACCTTCCTTCTGGAGGTAATTGGTATAGGATTTTTCCTGGGGATGAATTCTGCGGTCTTTGATTTCTTCAAAGAGCGTATGAAGGATGGTGAGCGTTCCTTTCGCTTTTGTATTATCCCACTGGGCGAGGCTCCGATAGAAGCAGCTGCGGTTTCCTGTATGGCAGGCAGGGCCTTCCGGAATGGCCTCTACCACCAGGGTGTCGGCATCGCAGTCCACGTAAATCCGCTTGACATGCTGGAAATGGCCTGACTCTTCGCCTTTGTGCCACAGTTTCTGGCGGCTGCGGCTGAAGAACCAGGTTTCTCCGCTTTCCACCGTTTTAGCCAGAGATTCGGCATTCATATAGGCCACCATGAGCACTTCGCCGCTTCTGGCATCCTGCACCACTGCCGGCACCAGTCCCTTTTCATCAAATTTGATATTTCCGATGTCTACTGACTCCATAAATCCTCCTTATATCCGCACGGGAATGCCGTGGGCTGCCAAATATTTTTTTAAATCAGGAATGGCGATTTCGCCGAAGTGAAAGACTGACGCTGCCAGGGCCGCATCGGAGCCTGCTTCAAAGGCTTTCAGGAAATCTTCCACTTTCCCTGCGCCGCCGGAGGCAATGACAGGGATAGAAAGCTGCTCTGACAGGGTGTTCATGAGTTCCAGGTCATACCCCTTTTTCTCCCCATCGGTGTCGATGGAGTTCATGCAGATTTCTCCGGCCCCCAGCTCCATGCCTTTTCTGGCCCATTCCAACACGGAAATACCGGTGTTTTTCCGTCCGCCTTCGATGTACACATCCCATCCGCCATGGTCGTTCCGTTTACCATCGATGGAAAGAACCACGCACTGATTTCCAAAACGCTCGGCACTTTCCCTGATGATTTCCGGATGCATGACGGCGGCAGAATTCACGGATACCTTGTCGGCACCGGCCAGCAGCATGGTGCGGAAATCGTCAGCTTTGCGAATGCCTCCCCCTACGGTAAAGGGGATGGTCAGCTCTTCCGCAATGGCTTTCACCGTGTCCACAAAGGTTTCCCGCCCTTCATGGGTTGCGGTAATGTCATAAAAGACAAGTTCATCGGCGCCGGAGTCGGAGTAGTACTTTCCTAAAGCCACAGGATCATCTACGTCCTGCAGGTGATGAAATTGTTTTCCCTTGACCACCCTGCCATGATTCACGTCCAGACAGGGAATGATTCTTTTTGCAAGCATAGTATGCTCCTTTGCGTTTTAGAAAAACAGGGGATGCCTCGCAGCCCCGGATTCAGAGGGGGCTGGGAAAAGGTTCTTAAGATTGACCGGCCTGTGGCCGGAGGGTTCTTAGGTTTGACGGGCCCCTGGGGCCCGAAGGTTGTGGACTGCCCTGTCGAAAAATGAGTATAAATTTCGCAAAGCGGTTCCTTCCCGCCGACTGCTGTTTAATGCCTTTTGATTCAAACACTGCACGTACCAAGATTCTTCGCCTGCGGCTCAGAATGACTGTGAGGGCAGGAAGGTAAGGCTGTAACACTGAATTTATACTCATTGCCCACAGAGCAATCCACAACCCTCGGCCCGGAGGGTCGTCAAACTTACGCCTCTTCATCCGCGCAGCGGATGTCAACCCTCGCCTGCGCAGCAGGCGTCAACCGGAACCACGCAGTAGCTCCTGATGCGGCTCCCTTATTCCTGGATTTCCCGTATTTCTTCCATGGTTACTTTTCCCTCATAGAGGGCTTTGCCTGTAATGGCTCCATACACTCCCAGGGCAGCCAGTTTCCGGAGATCTTCCGCACCGGAAACGCCGCCGGAAGCAATCAGGTGGATGCCTTCCAGAGCCTGAAGTTTTTTCATCATGTCGAAGTTCGGACCGGAAAGCATGCCGTCCCGGCTGATATCCGTATAAATCAGCGTATTCACGCCGTGGGTCAGGAGTGTTTCTGCAAAGGTCATGACCTTGCGGCTGCTGCCGTCCACCCAGCCGTGGGTAGCCACTTCGTCTCCCTTGGCATCTATAGATACGGCAATATGATCAGCGCCAAAAGTTTTGGCGGCCTGAATGGCAAAGTAGGGGGAAGCAGCGGCTTTGGAGCCGATAATGACCCGGTACACTCCCATGTCCAGATAGTCTTTAATGGCCTTTTCATTGCGAATACCGCCGCCCACTTCCAGAGGGATGGTGAGGACTTCACACATTTTTCGGATGATTTCCTTATTGACGCCGTCCCCTTTGAAAGCCCCGTCCAGATCCACCACATGAAGGGCTTTGGCCCCTTCTTCCTGCCATTTCAGCGCCATTTTCACCGGATCATCGCCGTAAACGGTAAGTTTTTCTTTTTTTCCCTGCTGCAGACGCACGCAGTGTCCATCTTCTATATCTATTGCTGGAAATATTTTCATTTCATCAACCACTTTGCTAAACGATCCCAGATGGCCATCCCCACAGAGCCCGATTTTTCAGGGTGGAACTGGAATCCCAATACATTGTCCTTTCCTACTACTGCCGGTACGGTCACGCCATAATCGGCAGAAGCAATGACGTCTCCCGTGTCTCCCGATGTCTTGTAGTAAGAATGGACGAAATATACATAGGAATGGAGAGGCAGGCCTTCCAGCACTTCGTGGGGCCGGTGAATGACCAGTTCATTCCATCCCATATGGGGCACTTTTAATTTTCCTTCCGGAAAATGGACAATCCGGCCGGAAAGAAGGCTCAGGGCAGGAATATGTCCATTCTCCTCAGAGACTTCATAGAGCGCCTGCATGCCCAGGCATATGCCGGCCAGCTTTTTTCCATTTTTCACTTCTTCCCGGATCAGGCCGGACAAACCGTAGCCATCCAGATGCTCCATAGCATCCTTCATGGCACCAACGCCAGGTAGGATGAGGGATTTGGCGCTTCGGATAACTTCCGGATTTCTTGTCACTTCCACAGAAAGGCCGGCCCTTTCCGCCGCCCGGACCACATTGGCCAGATTGCCTGCGTCGTAATCGATAATGGCTGTTTTCATCAGAGCACTCCTTTGGTCGATAATACCCTGCCGCCTTCTACGGTAACTGCTTCCTTCAGTGCATGGCCCAGCCCTTTAAAAAGAGATTCCACAATGTGATGGCCGTTTTCGCCGTAAAGGCAGGCCATGTGCAGGTTCATCATGCCGTGCATGGCAAAGGCCAGAAAGAATTCTCTGGTCATTTCCGTTTCAAAGGTGCCGATCCGCTCCACCGGGATTTTCACATCGTACACGAAATAGGGCCGTCCGGAAAGGTCCAGCACAATGCGGGACAGTGTTTCGTCCATGGGGCAGAAGAAGGCGCCGTAGCGGCGGATGCCCTTCTTATCTCCCAGCGCTTTGAGGAACACGCTGCCCAGGGCAATGCCCAGGTCTTCAATGGTATGATGGTTGTCCACTTCCAGGTCCCCCTGGCAGGAGAGGGAAATATCCATGCCGCTGTGACAGGCAAGGAGGTTCATCATGTGGTCGAAGAAACCGATACCCGTGGTTCCCTCAAAGCGCCCTTCTCCATCGATGACAAGGGAAATGGCAATGTCTGTCTCCCCTGTTTTTCTATGAATCTCTGCCTGTCTCATGAAAGCTCCTTCCGAAATACTTCAAGGAGGGCATCATCCACATCCCTGGTGGTCACAGTAATGCGGTAGGCATTGGGGAGCTCTCCGCTGTTCCGGTAAATCTTCACCAGAATGTTTTTGGCTTTCAGGGCTTTGAAAATTTCTTCATGTTTGCTTTCCACCTGGACCAGAAGGAAATTGGTGCAGGATGGATATACGGTGAGGCCGGGAATTTTCACCAGTTCATCAAAAAGGCGGTTCCGTTCCTTCACAATGTCATCTCTCACCCTAAGAATTTCCTCCCTGTGTTTCAGTACGATGGGCGCAAAGAGCTGGGTAAAGGCATTGAGGTTGTAGGGCGCCTTGATTTTGCCAATGGCATCGATGATTTCCTTATCAGCTGCCAGATAGCCGCAGCGCATGCCTGCCAGGCCGAAGGCTTTGGACAAGGTGCGGAGCACCACCAGGTTCGGATATTTTTTGATTAAAGGCAGCACGCTTTCCTTCTGGGCAAATTCCATGTACGCTTCGTCCACGAAAACAAGATTGTCAGCCGCCGTCAGCACTTCTTCGATAAAGGAGGCCGGCAGCAGGTCGCCGGTAGGGTTATTGGGGTTGCAGATAACTGTGATTTTCGGCTGGTACTTCTTAACCGCTTCCAGAATGCCTTCCTTGTCCCGGCGATAGCCTGCCAGGTCCCTCACTTTGATGGCGCGGGCCCCCAGGGTTTCTGCTCCCAGTTCGTACATGTCAAAAGTTGGCGTATGAACCAGGATCTGGTCTCCCGGGTTCAGGAATGTGCCCAGAAGGTAGGTAATCATTTCATCGCCGCCGTTGCCGCAGATGATGTCTTCCGGAGCCTGGCCGGTGTATTCCGCCAGAGCTTTTCGAAGGTCGTCAGCCATGGGTTTCGGGTAAATCTGGGGTTTAAAGGTATCCAGCGCTTCCACCAGTTCCTTTTTCAGGGATGGAATGGAAAGAACGTTGAAATAGTTTTCATTGGCATTAATCACGTATTTTTCTGCAATAGGAGCCACATAGTAGGGTTCAAAATCTTTAATTGTATTTCTAAGCCATTCAGTCTTCATCACGTACCTCCATCGCATGAGCATGAGCGGTGAGCCCTTCTGCTTTGGCAAAGAGCTGCACTTTTTTAGAAATTTTACGGAACGCTTCCTCACTGTAGCATTCCACACTGCTGTGTTTTACGAAATCGTAAACCCCAAGGGGCGAGGAGAAAGCAGCGGTACCGGAGGTGGGCAGTGTATGATTGGGGCCCGCCATGTAGTCCCCGATTGGTTCAGAGGTGTATTTGCCGAGGAAAATGGCACCGGCATTATAAATAAGGGGCAGGTATTTTTTCGGGTCCGGCAGCTCTACTTCCAGATGCTCCGGCGCAATCTTATTGACGATATCAAAGCACTGTTCTGCATCTTTGCAAAGGAAAGCCTTGGCGTACTGGTCCACGGAGCTCTTCATGATTTCATAGCGGGAAAGCTCTTTCATCTGTTTTTCCATTTCCTTCTGCACCGCCAAGCCGAAGTCCTTATCCGGTGTAATGAGGAATACGGCAGCCCGGGGATCATGTTCAGCCTGGGAGAGTAAATCGGCTGCAATCCACTTCGGATTGGCACTGCCATCAGCCACGCAGCATACTTCTGAGGGGCCGGCAATCATATCAATGCCTACCGTACCGAAAACAAGGCGTTTGGCCATGGCTACGAAAGCGTTGCCGGGTCCTACGATTTTAAATACAGGCTCCACCGTTTCCGTGCCGTAAGCCAGCATGCCAATGCCCTGGGCACCGCCGACCTTGTAGATTTCCTTCACACCGGCCACATAAGCAGCAGCCAGAATATTGGGATTCACTTTTCCGTCTTTACCGGGCGGAGTAGCCATGGCCACGGATGGGCAGCCTGCCACCATGGCCGGCACCGTATCCATAAGCACCGTGGAAGGATAGGCAGCCCGGCCGCCGGGAACGTAAACGCCTACCCTCTGGATGGGAAGAAACCGTTCTCCCAGTTCCACGCCGTCCCGGAAGGTTTTGGACCAGGATTTCCTGACCTGCTTACGGTGGAATGCTTCAATATTTTCCTTTGCTTCCTTTAATACGGCGAGGAATTCAGGACCTACAGCCTTGACTGCCTCTTCGATTTCCGACTCACTCACCCGGAAGTCCGTAAGGTCTACACCGTCAAATTTCTTTGTGAGTGCCCGAATGGCTTCATCTCCCCCCTCCTTCACCTGAGCGAGGATGGCGGACACTGATTTTTCCAAATCATCAGAGAGATTCACATTTCTATTAGTCATGGTCCTCACTTCACGGAGGGTCAGCCCTTTTTCCGGTACTTCAATCCATTCCATTTCTATGCCTTCTTTCTGTGGTCAATCCTTTTTGACCACCTGTATGAACTGATTCAATTCATCCTGTTTCATCTTGAAGGAAACCTTGTTGCAGATGAGACGGGCGGAGAAATCCATAAAATAATCGTAGGCCTCCAGGCCATTTTCACGGAGGGTCGTGCCTGTTTCCACAATATCCACAATCACATCGGAGAGTCCCACCAGAGGAGCCAGCTCCACAGAGCCGTTCAGCTTGATGATATCAATGGGCTGGAAACGGCCGGCAAAGTATTTCCTTGCAATGGAGGGATATTTGGAAGCCACCGTGAGGATGCGTTTATTCATCACATCCCTTTTCCCCTTGATACCGGACACAGCCATGCGGCATTTGCCGATACCCAGGTCAAGGATTTCATAGACATCCTCTTCCCCGTCTTCCATGAGTACATCCTTGCCAACAATGCCGGCATCAGCGGCACCCCGCCTGACATAGACCGCCACATCCGGTGACTTCACCAGAGTCACCCGGATACGGCCTTCCTTATCGGTAAAAATTAATTTTCTGCTGTCATCGGAATAATCGGGGAACTGATATCCTCCATCAGACAGGCTTTTCATCACTTTCTTGGCAATACGCCCTTTGGCAAGAGCTATATGAAGCATATCAAAGTCCTCCCAGTTTTCTTTCCATTTCCTCTTTAGACAGTGCCTCTTCCCCCATAAGGAAAGAGCCTTTCTCATAGGAAGCTATCATGCGGTAATCGCCGGGGATAATGCGGTTCTTCCGGCTCACTCCAAGGACGGAGTATCCTTTATGCCTCCAGTCCATCAGAGTCAGGATCAAATCTCTGTCCGCTTCCTCATACACCACAGCCAAATCACAGGAAGGAACCATTTCCTCCAGCAGATCCTCTTCTGCCATGACCTCGTAAAGAAGGTTCATGTTAAGGCCAAAGCCGCAGGCCGGGCGAGGCACCTGGAACTGGGCGGCCAGCGAATCATAACGGCCGCCGCTGATCAGGGAGTACAGGGCTCCGTCAGCATAAATTTTAAACACCATGTCCGTATAATAACCCATGTGGGAAGTAAAGGCAAAATCAAGCTGCACGGAATCACTGTAGCCTGCTACATCCAGGTATTCGTAGACCTTCTGAAGACGGCTGAGTGATTCCATCATGCCGTGATTCAGGCACAGCCCTTCTGCCCGCTTCAAAGTAGATTCATAATCTCCAAAGAGCCGCGGCAGCTCCAGCAGCACATCCCGCTGGATTTTCGTAATAGGAAGCCCGTCTACCAAACCATCAAAGGCCACCAGATTTCTCTTCTCCATATATTCCCGCACCTGGGACAGCTGCTCCTTTGTCAGATGGAGCTCATCGAAAAGGGCGTCCATATAGGCCACAGTGCCCAGGTCGATGCGCATATCCCGGATGCCCACGGACTTTAAAAATTCTGCAGCCATGACCATGACCTCGCCGTCACACTCCGGCGTCTCATCGCCCAGCACTTCCACGCCGCTCTGGAGAAAATATTTCCCATGGGTGGACTTTCCATAATATTCACGGAACACCATGGACACATAGCCAAACTTCAAAAGCTGGGACGGATCCGGATACTCCCGGGCCACCGTCTTCACCAGAGGCACCGTCACATCCGGCCGCATGACCAGCACCTCTCCTTCGGGCCCTATGGTCTTTATCATCTCCCGCTGGAGCTGGGGAAAATAGGTGCCGTAGGTATCATAATCCTCAAAGGTGGGAGTCTGGATAATCTTGCACCCGTGCCGCCGCATGACGGAAACCACAGCGCTCTCAATGCGGTCGTAATTCTTCATTTCTTCTTCATGGACCATTTTCAGGTCATCCATTGTACGAGCCATTTGCGCCCTCCTCTCTTTCTTATGGTTAATACATTACCACGCTAAAGTAAGAAAGTAAAGAGGGAGGGCAGTAAAAATTGTAAAAAAGTAGAAAAAGCGTCCTCTCCGGTGTGGGATACGGCGTCAGAGGATTGGCATTTGTACCTTGCTGTGCTGTATATCGCAAAATAAAAGAAGCTGTGAAAAAATGATTTACATTTTTCACAGCTCCATGAGTCTATAGCCAGGGTTACGTAATTTCTTTATCATCAGTGCTGGCCGTCTGACGTCTACCTTCTCTCTAGTATCTTCTCCGCCCTCTGTATATCCTTCTGAATCTGCGCCGCCAGTGCTTCCGGCGAGGAAAAGCGAATTTCGCCGCGGATTCTTTCCACCCATTCCAGGGTAAAGGATTTTCCGTAGATATTGCTGTCGAAGTGGAATATGAAGGTTTCTATGGTCCTTTGTTTCCCTTCAAAGGTAGGATTTTTCCCTATGTTGGTAATAGAAGGATACCTTCTTCCATCAATCAGGGCAAAGGTGGCATAGACACCGTCTTTGGGAAGCACCCGGTCTTCCGCAAAGGACAGGTTGGCCGTAGGGAAACCGAGAATATCATGGCCCCGGTGGAAGCCGTGGACCACGTCGCCCTGAAGGGTATAGTTCCTTCCCAGAAGGCAGGCCGCTTCTTTCATCTGTCCCTGCTGGATGAGCTGCCTGATGGCAGTGCTGGAAACGGTTTTCCCCTCTTCCTCTGTAAGACCGGCCACAGAGACCGGTATCTTTTTGAAGAGGAACCATTCTTTCAACAGACGGCTGTTTCCTTTGGCCTGTCTGCCGAAGGTGAAGTTTTCCCCTGCCGCAAGTCCGGACAGGCCGGGAAGGCTTTCCAGCTTTTCCAAAAATTCTTCGGGCTCCTCTTTGAGGAATTTCTCATCAGGCCTGAGGAAGAGGGCAAAAGCCATGCCCGCTTTTTCCATGGATTTCGCCTTTTCTTCCCTGCTCTGGAGAAGAGGCACCTGCACCTTTGGTGCAAGGACGGCCATGGGATGGGGCCAGAAGGTAAGAACGCCGGGTATGGCGCCTTCCCTATCTGCCAGTTCCCGGGTAAGGCGCAGCACTTCCTCATGACCCCTGTGGCAGCCGTCGAAGAAGCCCATGGCCAGCACGAATTTTTTATTTGTGGGAAGTTCTTCCCATGAATGATAGATTTCCATAAAAGCCTCAGGAAAACACTTTTTTCGGATGAATGATGCCTCTGGAAACAGAAGCAATGCCAAGGAAACGGGATCCCTGAAAAACGGCTGCCGCTTCCTGGTCCTCTTCCCGGCAGCGGAGTCTTTTCCCCTGAAGAAAATCGGTTCCTTCCTTTTCAGAAAGCTCCAGTGCAGGAAGGTCGGACAGAATGGGATGGAGGTCTTTGATTACGGCCCCCTCCGGATCCTTTTCTATATCTTCCAGCGTCCAGGCATCCTGCAGGGTAAAAGGCCCCATTTCCGTTCTGGTAAGGCCGCTCATGGTCAAAAGGCAGCCTGCCTCCTTTCCCAAATCCCGCCCCAGTGCACGGATATAGGTACCGGCCGAGCAGGTGACGGTCATGGAAAGGAAGGGCGGCGCGATTTCTGTGATTTCCAGCTTGTAAATCGTCACAGGACGGGCAGGAAGGTCCACTTTTTTCCCTTCCCTGGCCAGTTTATAGGCCCTCTCTCCTTTGATTTTAAGGGCAGAATAGCTGGAAGGCACCTGCATGATGGGCCCCCGGAATTTTTCCGCTGCCTTTTCAAAGACAGAAAGGTCCTCCGGCAGGGGGCCTTCTTCCACCACCTGTCCGGTCATGTCTTCCGTATCGGTAGCAAGCCCCATGCGGAAGCTGGCCTCATAGGTTTTGGTATGGATAGGGGCGTATTCGATGAGCCTGGCAGCCCTTCCGAGAAATACGGGGAGCACTCCTTCTGCCATGGGGTCCAGCGTGCCGCCATGCCCTATTTTTTTCTGGTGATATATACGGCGCAGTTTGGCAATCACATCAAAAGAAGTCCAGTCCTTCGGCTTTACCACATTGATAACGCCGTCCATCAGAGATATTTCTCCGCTGCTTTCACAAAGAGGGGCTCTGCGTCAGAAAAACTTTCATGAATGGTACAGCCCGAAGCCTTCCAGTGGCCGCCGCCGCCAAATTCAGCTGCCAGATCTCCCACATTGGCATGTTCTGTAGAGCGAAGGGAAATCCTTGTTTCCTTTTCCCCTTTGTATTTGAAGAGCGCCGCAATCTGGCATCCTTTGATACAGCGGGGAATGGAGGCATAGTAATCCGAATTTTCGCCGTCCAACTCCATGGCTTCCTTTCCCATATAGGCGATGACGATTTTTCCATCATCATAGGAATGCACCGTACCTGCCACCAGCTGGTAGCATTTCATGGCTTCCTCGGTCTTTTCATCCAGCCTGTTGGCAATGTAGTCCGGCTTGGCTCCCATGGCCACCAGTTTGCTGGCCATCAGGAGGGTATGGGCAGAGGTGCAGGAGAATTTGAAGAAGCCGCTGTCGGTGCCGATAGCCATGTACAGGGCATTGCAGGTGTCCTCGTCCATGGAAATACCGGCATCGAAGAACATTTCCGCCAGCATTTCCGCCGTAGCAGCGTATTTGTACTGGAGGTAGAGATAGTCGGTGTAATGCTCGTTGGACCGATGATGGTCGATGCAGAGGCTGTCCACATCAGGGAAATTAAAATTTCCGCCGCGTTCCAGATTTCCCAGATCCGTAAACACCAGGGCGTCATAGTCCTTTCCCTCCGGCATTTCCGTATGCACCAGGGCAGCCGTTTTGATAAGGCGGTACACATGGGGCACCGGGTCCGGCAGCAGCATATCCGCTTCCTTCCCCAGCTTAATCAGCACGTTGTGGAGAGCACAGATGGAACCTACATCATCTCCATCGGGATGCTCGTGACCGACCAGAAGGAAACGGTGATGGGACATGAGAAAATCCCAGGCTTCCTTCTTGCCGATTTCCTTTGCATGATTCAGGGCAAGGCTCATTTTTCTTCCTCCTTGTGAATTTTCTTCAAAAGACCGTCAATGTGCATGCCATAATCCAGGGATGTATCTTCGGCGAAGGAAATTTCCGGCGTGTAATAGATCTTCAGCCGCTGTCCCAGTTCCCGGCGTATAAAGCCCTTTCCTTTGTTCAGCGCTTCCAGGGAAGCCGCCTTTTCCTCATCGCTTCCGAAGAGGGACACAAAAATCCTGGCTTCCCGAAGGTCACCGGTCACTTCTACTCCCGTCACCGTCACAAAACCGATGCGCGGGTCCTTTAAATCATGAAGGAGCATATTGCTCACTTCCTGCTTAATAAATTCCTGGATTTTTCGTACTCGTAATTCAGACATGGGTCTCACCTCACGTTTTGATAAAAATATCCGCCTTCTATGCAGTTGGATAAAGGCGGATACGATGAAATCATTATATGTGTGGGGCCTTGCGGCCCCGGGTTCAGAAGGGTCAGTTGACGGGGCTTCGCCCCGAGGGTTCTTAAGGTTCTTAAGTTTGACGGGCCCTGTGGGCCCGAGGGTTGTGGTATCGCCGCCAGAGGCGGCGATGAACTTTTTATATACCGCTTCGCGGCTAGCCTGCTTTTCCCGGATGAAACCCGGTTGCAGTTATTTTATTAAAACCGGCGGCGAAGCCGCCCACCACAACCCTCGCCCCTAAAGGGGAAACGACTCACTATGATTTGTGCGTCGCTTTGCTCCTTCAAATCATGTTCGCTGTGCACGCCAGAGGCGCGTCAAACTTAAGCCCCTTCGCCTGCGCAGCAGGCGTCAAACCTCAGGCCGCAAGGCCTGTCAATCCTCACGCCCGAAGGGCGTGTCCTTACTTCAGTTCAGCAGCTTCTTCCTTCAGTTCGAAGGCTTCCAGCTGGTCCCCTTCCTTCACATCACGGTAGCTGTCAATGGAAATGCCGCATTCAAAGCCGGCAGCCACTTCCTTCACATCATCCTTGAAACGGCGGAGGGAATTGATCTTGCCTTCGTGGATGACGATGCCGTCACGAATCAGGCGGAGCTGGCAGTTGCTGGTAATCTTGCCGTCCTGTACGTAGGAACCGGCAACAATGACTTTCGGTGTATGAATGACCTGACGTACTTCCGCATGGCCCAGAAGCACTTCGCGAATGGTAGGCGAAAGCATGCCGGCCATAGCGGCTTTTACGTCGTCGATGCAGTCATAAATGACGCGGTAGAGCCTGATATCTACGCCGTCTTTTTCGGCCATAGCCCGGGCATTGGCATCAGGGCGGACATTGAAGCCGATAATGAGAGCGTGGGAAGCGGAAGCCAGCATGACATCAGATTCATTGATGGCGCCTACGGCGGAATGAACGATGGAAATACGGACTTCTTCACTCTTAATGCCCTGGAGGGACTGTACCAGTGCTTCTACGGAACCCTGGACATCAGCCTTGATGATGATATCCAGTTCCTTCATTTCCCCTTCCTTAATCTTTTCGAAGATGTTGTCCAGGGTCACTTTCTGTACGTTCCGCTGTTCTTCTTCCTTGGCTCTGGAAGCCCGGAGTTCAGCAATGGCTCTGGCCTTCTTTTCATCCATTACATAGAAATGGTCCCCTGCTTCCGGTACGCTGTCCATACCCAGGATTTCAGCCGGTGCGGAAGGTTCTGCATTTTTCAGCTTCCTGCCGTTTTCATTGGTCATGGCACGGACACGGCCCCAGCTCTTGCCTGCCAGGATGCCGTCGCCTACATGAAGGGTGCCGTTCTGTACCAGCACGCTCATCACAGGGCCGCGGCCCTTATCCAGCTGGGCTTCTACAACTACGCCGTAGGCTTCGCGGTTCGGGTTGGCTTTCAGTTCCTGCATTTCAGCCACCAGGAGGATGTTTTCCAGAAGGTCATCCAGGCCGATTTTCTTCTTGGCGGAAATAGGAGTCATAATGACATCGCCGCCCCAGTCTTCAGCCAGCAGGCCTTCCTTGGACAGTTCTTCCTTGATACGGTCGGGGTTGGCACCGGGCTTATCAATCTTGTTGATTGCTACCATAATGGGCACGCCTGCATTCTTGGCGTGGTGGATAGCTTCAATGGTCTGAGGCATAACGCCGTCATCCGCTGCTACGATGAGCACTGCAATATCCGTAATCTGGGCACCTCTGGAGCGCATGGCCGTGAAAGCTTCATGACCCGGGGTATCGAGGAATGTAATCTTGTGTCCCTTGTAGCGAATCTGGTAAGCACCGATACGCTGGGTAATGCCGCCGGCTTCGTGCATGGCCACATTGGTCTGGCGCAGAGCATCCAGCAGGGTGGTCTTGCCGTGGTCTACGTGACCCATAATGGTAACCACTGCCGGTCTGGGTTTCAGGAAACGGGGATCATCAGGCGCCGGTGTGTATTCGGTGGGATCTGCTGCCGCTTCTGCTTCCTTCAGGGTGACGCCGAATTCTTCTGCCAGAATTTCGATGGTGTCCCGGTCCAGATTCTGGTTGATGGTAGCCATGACGCCGTCCATCATCAGATGTTTAATGATTTCACTGACTTCGCGGCCAAAGAGCTCTGCCAGTTCCTTCACTGTCACGCTGGGCGGCAGTTCCACTTCCGTAGGATAGGAGGCCGCTTTCTTTTCAGCCATATGTTTTTTCTTTCTTGTCTGGTTCAGGGAACGGGCCATCAGGGAGCCGCCTTCCTTTTCTCTGCGGCTTCTTTCCCAATCCTTCTTGGATTTCTTCTTTGCCGGTTTTTCTCTTCTCTGTACAGCAGCCGGTGCTTCTTCCACAGGAGCAGGACGGCTGTTTCTTTCAGCCGGCTTTCTGTCCTGGCGGGAGCGGTCATTCCGGTCCCTTCTGTCATTTCTGTTCTCGCTGCGTTCCCCGTTTCTGGAAGGTCTTCCGTTTTCGCTGCGGTTTCTGCCATCCCGTCCGCCATGGTCGTTTCTGTCATTTCTGCCCTGGCGATCGTTTCTGCCGTCTCTCTGACGGTTCTGGCGGTCATCTCTCGGGCGGTTTTCCCGCTTTTCCGTCTTCGGCGTCTGTTTGGCTTCTTCCCGAGCCGGCGCTTTGACTTCTTTATTTTCTGCTTTGGGAGCAGCCTTTACGGGCGCTTCCGCCTTAGGAGCAGGAACCGGTTTCGGTTCTTCCGGCACTTCAAAGGAAGAATAGGATTTTCGTCCTGTTTCCTGTTTCTTCCGGTCCGTCGGACGGCCCTCGTGGTCAAAGCGGACAGTGCGCATAGGCGGCCTTTTAGCCGGTCTCTTCTTCGCAGCAAAAGCCTTTTCCAAAATGGCGCAGCCATTGTCATCTACGCCGCTCAGTCTGCTGGTCACATCCACATTGTGACTTTTCAGTACATCCAGCACCTCTTTATCTGTTTTGCCATACTGTCTGGCTAATTCATAGACTCTCTTTTTCTTCTGCATAAGCAGCCTCCCAACCTTTATGATTTCCGGTGGTCAATCTTTTCTGCAATTGCCCTGCCGAATCCTTTATCTGTAATCAGTGCTGCCGTCCTGACCCCTTTGCCCAGGGCCTGTCCCAGCCTTTCCTTTTCTCCAAAGATTTTGGAGGAAATATGGTATCTTTCAGCAGCTTTTATATATTCATCCTTTGTCCGCGGGGAGCTGTCTTCTGTAACAATCAGCAGGACGCCCTGTCCTTTCTTAAGTCCTTCCGACACCTGTTCATTCCCGGAAAGCAGTCTGCCTGCTTTCATGCAAAGGCCAAGCATCCTGTAAATCGGCTCATCCATTTTCAATCTGTGCTTTCAGTGCTTCATACACATCCTTGGACACCGGACGCTTCAGGGATTTTTCCAGGCCGTGATTTTCATAGGCTTTGTTGAAACAGTCCATGCTGTCGCACACATACACGCCGCGTCCCGATTTCTTGCCTGTCCTGTCCACTTCGATTACCCCGGTAGGGAGTACTACGATGCGGAGGAGTTCTTTCTTCGGCTTCAATTCCTTGCAGCCCACGCACATGCGCATGGGAATCTTCTTTACCTTCATTCTTTGGTTTCCTCCTCAGCCTCGCCGCCGGCTTCAATATCTCCCAGGATATCATCATCTTCTTCCTCAGCGGCCTGTCCGAATCCTTCTTCCTTCGCCTGGGTTTCGCTCTTAATATCGATCTTCCAGTTTGTCAGCTTTGCTGCCAGCCTTGCATTCTGGCCTGCCTTACCAATGGCCAGAGACAGCTGGTAATCAGGAACAATGACGTAGGAGGATTTTTCCTCTTCCCACACGGAAACGGAAATGACCTTGGCCGGGGAAAGGGCATTGGCAATATACACGGCAGGATCTTCATCCCAGCGGACGATATCGATTTTTTCATCATGAAGCTCGTTTACAATGTTCTGTACCCTCTGGCCCTTGGGTCCTACGCAGGCACCAACGGGATCCACCTTGGGGTCCATGGCATAAACGGCAATTTTAGAGCGGGAGCCTGCTTCACGGACCACGCTCTTGATTTCCACAGTGCCGCTGTAAATTTCAGGAACCTCCAGTTCAAAAAGCCGCTTCAGAAGTCCCGGATGGGTTCTGGAAAGGATGATTTCCGGTCCCTTGGTGGTCTTTCTGACTTCCAGTACGTAGCATTTGATTTTATCATTGGGATGGAATTCTTCCCCTTCAATCTGTTCCGCATAGGGAAGGATGCCTTCCACACGGCCCAAATCTACGAAAATAGTGCGGGATTCGCTCCATTTCACGGTGCCTGTAATCACATCGCCCTCGCGGCCGGAGAATTCATCATAAATAGATCCTCTTTCTGCTTCACGAAGTTTCTGAATCATCACCTGCTTGGCGGTCTGGGCAGCCACGCGGCCGAAGTTCTTCGGTGTCACTTCGATGCGGAGCATGTCTCCTGCTTCATAGGACTTGTCAATCTTCTTGGCATCTTCCACGGAAATTTCATTCACTGCATTTTCAGAGTCGGGATCAATTTCTTCTACCACCATTTTTTCTTCATAAATATGGTAATCCCCGGTTTCCCTGTTCAGTGTAACAGAGGACTTGGCATTGCTGCCGGTTTCCTTCTTGTAGGCAGTGAGCAGCACCATTTCCAGTGCGTCAAAAACGATTTTCTCATCGACCTTCTTTGCCTTCACCAGGCCCTTGATTGCTTCGATTAAATCTAAATTCACGATGTCCATTTCCTCCCGGAATCAAAATGAAAAATGCAGTCTAACCTGCGAAATTTTATCTCTGCTTAAAGAAATCTCTCCCTCTTCCGTTTTCAGAAGAAGAGCGCCGTCCTCAGCAAGACCCAGCAGTTTGGCCGTAAATGATTTCACGCCCTTCTTCCCTTCCAAAGGAGCAAAAAGCTTCACATCCACGTCCTCACCGGTATAACGGATAAAATCTTTATCCTTCTTCAGCACACGGTCAAGGCCGGGCGAAGAGACCTCCAGCATGTAATTGTCAGGAATCAAATCCGCCTCATCCAGAAGCGTGCCTGCTTTCTCGCTCACAGTCTGGCAGTCATTCAGATCCACGCCGCCTTCCTTGTCAATGTAAATGCGGAGAATCCAATTTCTTTCCCGCACATATTCCACATCCACAAGTTCCAGGCCCTCTCTCTCCAGGCCGGGCTCCAGCAGTTTTTCCACTGCTTCTTCCACATCCCTGCGCGCCATATGCCCTCCTTATCCTTAATATAAGAAAGAGTGAGCCGAAGCTCACTCTACAGGAAACTCTATACACACACTTACGGTTTGATTATACCACACTATGTAAAGGGTGGCAAATCATTGAGCACATCGCGTAAGTGTCAAGTTTTCCTCGGTAATTCATTTGACTGTCGATAATTACTATCTCC